>Ga0364881_10022_pt1:0-57500 | contig 97562 bp, 88 predicted proteins | sample ExccelJu500001D4_5_FD_206923 | JGI IMG/M metagenome (GOLD analysis project Ga0364881, IMG submission 206923) | Enriched cells from Trout Bog Lake Hypolimnion, Wisconsin, USA - BchlTB.July30.5000.01.D4 | ecosystem: Environmental > Aquatic > Freshwater > Lake > Hypolimnion/Profundal zone...
CAGGCAAAAATATCATCGCGTGTTAAATGCGGATAACTCTCCAAAATCGATTCCATGCTGTCACCTGCAGCAAGCATATCTAAAATCAGAGATACCCAAATGCGCGTACCCTTAATACAAGGTTTCCCAAAACAAATATTGGGGTTAACTGCAATGCGATCAAGCAAACCCTTCATGTAGCTAAATTAATAAAAAAGTGCCATCCAAACAGGCTACGCTTTCCAACTCAAACTGAAAGCGCCTTAGTTCCGGAAGGCGTATGCTGGGCCAATGTCGAAAGTGCTGATACATATTGGTTATATCAAGTCGGGTTCCACGTATTTGCAGCGCTGGTTCGAAAAGCACCCGGCCATGTATTACAAGTTTAAGGCCATTACCGGGTTCTATAATTCACACGATTTTTCATGGTATGCCGAGTCAACCGGGCCTTTGCACGAGTGCTTTGTTATCAGCAGCGAGCACCTGAGCGTTTGGAAAAGCGATTCGGATATAGTGGGTATGCGCAACGGGTTAAAAAAATACGACATAAAAGCCTACCAGGAAAAACTGCGCGATACTTTTTATCCCACGGCGAAAATTCTAATTGTTACCCGCGGATATACCTCTTTGTTTCAATCCTTCTACTCTCAATACCTGGCCATTGGCGGAACTTATGATTTTGAAAATCTGCTTAAATCGATGTGGGATAATTTTCCTGATTTGTTTGATTACAGCAGGGTGATTGGCTTATACCGCGAAAAATTTGGCAACGATAATGTAATTGTTTTGCCTTATGAATTGCTGCGCACCGACCCACATGCGTTCACGGCCATTATTGAGCAAAAGATGGGCATTAAAAACACATTTCAGTTTACATCCGAAAAAATAAATGCTTCGCTGGATAGAAAACTGCTGCATGCGTATCGCCGTTTTTCGAATGTGGTTTACCGCTCGGTAAAACCGTTTCCATATAAACTGCAACGGTTAATGTATGGGTTTTATATTATACAGCTACACCGTCACAATATTGATTTTTTACTAAAAGGATTAGCCCGCATGCTGAACAAAGAAGAAGGCATGCAGGGAATGGATGGTGTGTTAGAGGCATTAAAGGGAAAGGCGGAGATATTACGCAGCGAAGAATTATACCAGCCTTATTTGAAAGAATATTTACTTTGAGGTGGTGGAAAGGCAGATATATAAAACAATACGCGGCGGGCACCAATCGCTGTGGAGTTATTTGAAAGACGTTTATGATTCGCGTGGCCTTATCCTTTCATTTGCCATCCGCGACCTGAAGATTCAGTATGCGCAAACTTATCTGGGCATTTTCTGGTCGTTGGTGCAACCATTAACCGGGCTTATTATTTTCAATTTCTTTTTTCAACGGGTTATACATTTAAGTTTAAGTGTTCCATATGCTGTATTTGCTTTTACCGGCATTATGGGGTGGTTCTATTTTACGGCATTGGTAGGTCAGGCAGGTACTGTGCTTATGGCCAATCAGCAACTGATTAAAAAAATCAACTTTCCCCGTTTGGTATTACCGCTTTCAAAAGCATTGGTAGGTTTGGTAGAGTTCAGCATTTCGTTAATGCTCTTGCTCGGCATGCTGCTGTTTTTCAGAATTGGCATTTCATCTAAAATTATTTTTTTGCCTCTGGTAGTAATTGCCAATGTGGTTACCGGGCTATCTATCGGCATTTGGTTGAGCGCGCTCACCATCCGGTTCAGAGATTTGCATCATCTTATACCGTACCTGATAGGTTTTGGTATTTGGTTAACCCCGGTTTTTTATCCCACTACCATGGTACCCGATAATTTTAAATGGATTTATTACCTGCACCCCGTTGCTAATGTAATAGCGTTGTATCGCTGGATGTTTATAGGCCTGCCCATCGATTTTATGCAGGTGGCCTGTTCGTTTACTATGGCGGCTGTTATGTTTATAGGCGGCTTGTTCTTTTTTGTGCGCAACGAAAAATTTGTAGCAGATTATTTATAATGTAATTGTATATGAACGAGGTAATGCTGGAGGTTAAGAATCTGTCGAAAAGCTTTCGCATGCGCGAAAAGCGGGTTGATAGTTTAAAAGGCTCCATAGCGCAAATATTCAGTTCGAAGAAAGAGGTGATGGAGGATTTTCATGCGCTTACCAATGTATCGTTCAATCTGCATGAAGGCGAAGCACTGGGTATTATTGGCAAAAACGGAGCGGGCAAATCAACTTTATTGCGCATTCTTAGCGGCATAAGCCAGCCCGATGAAGGCGAAATAAATTTTTATGGTAAAGCCGTTTCTATTTTGGATATAGGTGCGGGTTTTCATCCCGAATTAACGGGCAGGGAAAACATTTACCTCTCAGCTTCGCTTTACAAGTTTTCGCGAAAAACGATTGAAGAACGGTTTAACGAAATTGTAGCATTCAGTGGTATTGAAAAATTTATTGATGAGCCTGTAAAGAACTATAGCTCGGGCATGTACTTGCGCCTGGCCTTTTCCATCATAACCTGCCTGGATGCTGATATTTACCTGATAGACGAGGTGGTAAACGTAGGCGACGCCAACTTCCAGATGAAGTGCAAAAACAAAATTGAAGAGTTAATTGCCGCCGGAAAGACCTTGTTGATTGCCAGTCACAACATGAATGAAATTTCGGTGCTTTGTAACCGCATCATATTGATGGAGTACGGAAAAGTAATTGAAACCGGTGGCGCCGATATTATCCAGAAGTATATGACTATTGCGCTACCCCAATACTTCAATTTTACGGAAGGCGAGTTTTTCCATATTAAAAATCTGAGTGAATCGCCCTTTGAACAAAAGGAACTGAGTATTGTGGCCTATGGTTTAAAAGACTACCACACTAATAGTGGCGGCGTAAGTGTGAACCATCCTTTCGTTATCTTTCTTGACATTGAGCTAACCGAAGTTATCCATACCGAAATAAGACTGAAATTTTACGATGCTACCGGGGCCCTTATTTTTACCTGTAGCTCGCGCCAGAAGGGAACAATGAATATTGAAACAACCGGCAAATATCATGTCGAATTTCAGATTCCTGCAAACCTGCTCAACTCCCGCTTTTACTCGGTAGAGTTACGCGCAGTCAATATGGATAAACAAACCTTACTGTTTAAAGCCGACAAATTTATCGCCATAAAAATGGCCGATGATTACAACGCCACTGATACCAACCGTGAGTTAATTTTACAAGGATTGGTAAAACCCATAGTGCCCGTTGCAATAACTAAATAATAAGCTTTAAACCACCTAAGCTTTTGCATTTAATCTTTGCGCCCTTTGCATCTTTACGGTAAAACGTATTTAAGGAAAGAGTTTCGTCACCCGCAGCTCGTAATAATCCAAAAACTTGAGCAAAAACAAATCGCCATTATAGTTTTGATTAAGCGGAATCATGTTTCTTCTGATAAACTCATTGGCTACTTCAACATCGGCATCAAAGCCCAGTTTTTTAATAAAATCGAAAGTAACAGGAGCATTTTCGAAAGCAGCTACTACTTCATGCAGCTTCTTTACATTCATTAAAATATGCTTATTGCTGTTTTGCACCACCTGCGCAATATCTTTTTTCTCCTGTTCGTTTCGCGCAGTACCGTGGTAAAGGTCCTTGACATAAATAAAACCACCGGGCTTGGTAACCGTTACGGCTGCATCTACCGCGCGCTGGGTATTGTCGCTATGCACAAACGATTCCAGGTAAATAATGCCGTCATAAGCATCTTTCGGCAGGAAGCCGTCCATTTTCTGAAAGTCGCCGCAAATCACATTTATTTTATCACTTAAACCGGCGTCGGCCACTTTCTTTTTACCAATGGCCACTTGTTCTTCCGATAAGGTAATAGCATCTATATGAACATCAAGTTTCTGGCATAGTGAAATAGCCGGGCCGCAAATGCCGCAACCTGCATCTACCAGCTTCATACCGCTTTTAATGCCGGCCGATTCAATCAGATAATCGGTCAGCTTTGGCAAATCGTTCAACCTGCGCGATTGAAAAGTATCGCCGAAAGATTCGATATAGCGTTGTGTCCAATCCTCGTAATATTGTTTTACTTCACTCACAGTTGAGGCCGGCCTTGTATTTTCGGTCTTCACCTGTTGAGGTGGACTTGAATTGAACAGATTTTTGATGAAGTCTATCATGAGCTAAAACTAAACTTAAATTTACGCTGGCAAAAATATTCAAAGTTGTTCAGGCTGATACGGATAAATTCATGGTGGAATACAATTGTGCCCCAGGTACTGGGATGGATTTATTTTTCATTTCTTACGTACTTCGTTAATGTTAAGTACTACCGCTATATCTATCCCTATGCGAAATTTTACGTAGCAAGGGGTGGTATTTTTTTTCTGGCACTTATTAGCATCGCGGCGTTTGGCTATTTATTTAACGACCTTTGCGATATCGAATCAGATTATTTAGCCGGTAAAAGGAACCGTATGGCGCAGCTAAAAAAGCCTTACAGGTTTGTTGCAGTAGCTATTCCCTTTTTATTAGGAAGCGCCGCCTGGGTTTGGATGAGTTATATGAATTGGGTTTTTGTATTGCCAGTGGCGATTCCTATCATTTTATTTATTGCGCAACTTTTAGCGCTGGTATTGTACAGCTTAAAACCTTTTAGGGTGAAAGACCGCGCTGAATTGGGTGTGATATTTGACGCCTTCTATGGACACCTGAATCCGGTTTTGATAACACTTTTTGTGTTCATTGTTTGTCCCGATTCAGGTATTTGGTATAACTCGTTTATGGTAATATTATCCGTAGTATGTTTGATAAAAGGCGTTCGAAACATCCTCCTTCACCAAATTGAAGACCGCAAGCGGGACAATAGCTCCAAAATCAATACAGTAGTTTTAAAATACGGCCCCTGGCGGGTTATCAACTTTATCAATCATTATCTTTTTCCCGCTGAGGTATTTTTTCTGGTGTGCCTTACGGTGGTCATTGGCGTACATATTCCACCTATGTTTATTCCGCTAATCCTTTTTGCTATCGTATCCTATCTAAAACTCAGCGGATGGAAAGTTGGCTATGCCGACCGCAGGTTGCTTGAATTTAAGTTCACCTATTTCATGAATGATTATTACGAAGGGTGGTTCCCAGCTTTTACGCTCACAGTCCTAAGCGTTTACCGGCACGAGTTTGTATTCTTACTTATCTTGCACCTTCTCTTTTTCCCGAGGTTTATAATAAACCTGGTAAAGGATATTAAAAAGATAAGAGAAAACTTTAAAACGGAGGAGGATTACTAATGTGTGGTATTGCAGGGCAGATAAATTTAGGAAAGCCGGTTGTTGAGCAAGACATCAATGCCATGAATGACGCCCTCCGTCATCGCGGACCTGATGGATTTGGAATTTATCTCAATGACGCAAAAACCGTTGGACTTGGGCACCGAAGGTTGTCTTTTTTAGATTTAAGTGAAGCCGGTAAACAACCCATGAGCACTGCTAATGGTAAACTTTGGATAACCTATAATGGCGAGATTTATAATTACATTGAACTGCGTGCAGAGCTGGAAGGGAAAGGATACCAATTCCATAGTCATACAGACACTGAAGTAATATTACATGGCTACGAAGCCTGGGGATACGAAGTTTTGAATCGCTTAAAGGGCATGTTCGCCTTTGGCTTGTGGGACGAAAATAAGCAGGAGTTGTTTTTGGCGCGCGACCGCTTTGGTATTAAGCCACTTTACTACTATCATCAAAACGGCAACTTCGTTTTTGCTTCTGAAATAAAAGGCATCAAAGCGAACTCCACGGTGGCTACCACGCTCGACTTAACCTCGTTTGCCGACTACTTTGTTTACCGATATGTTCCAAGTCCAAAAAGTATTTGGAAAGAGGTGAAGAAGCTACCGGTGGCGAGTTATCTGATTTTTAAACCAGATGGAAGAACGGAAGTAAAACCATACTGGAATATTCCATTGGCCGAGGGAATAATTTCGGATAAAGAGGCGGTTGAGAAATTTGACCAACTGTTTTTGAATTCAGTAAAAACACATGCGCGAAGCGATGTGCCTGTAGGCTCTTTCCTCAGTGGTGGATATGATAGCTCGGCTATTGTTTATTACATGAGTAGGTTTGGCTACACACCCTCTACCTTCGCTATTGGGTTTGAAGGCTGGGACGTAAGCGAACATTTGTTTGCCGACATGGTGGCTAAACAATACCACACCGACCACCACTCGCTTATTCTTGAATCCCAGTCATTGGATTTGTTGGACCATTTGGTGTATGTATATGATGAGCCTAACGGGGATATTTCTACCATACCTACTTACCTGGTTAGCCAATCGGCAGCGAAAAAAGTAAAGGCTGTTATGAGTGGTGAGGGCAGCGACGAATTTTTGGTGGGGTATCAATGGCAAAAAGAATATGCGCCTAAAAAGAGTTCGTTGAAAGAACGCCTGCTTTCATTGATAAGGCCCGGTGATAATCCATACATTCTGCGTTATTATGCCAACGCCATGGCCATGGGCCGTTTCGACGGAGGAGAGTTACAAAAGCTAATGCATCCTGATTTGCACCAAAACATCAATCAAAATCCCGATTGGTATTATCATTCACTGTACAACTCAACTCTTCCTGATTTAAAGGCTATACAGGTAATGGATGCCAAACATTTTATGGGCGAATTGGTTTTAGCCAAAATCGATAGGGCCAGTATGGCAAACTCATTGGAGGTTAGGGTGCCTTTTTTAGACCATGAAATTTGTGAGTTCATATTTCAGTTAAAGTCGGAGGTGTATTATAAGCCTAATGAAACCAAACATTTGCTCTACCAGAATATTAAAGGACATTTGCCTGACGAAATACTGCAAAGAAGAAAGCAAGGCTTTGTTGGTCCCGACAGGTATTATATGAACATGGCCTGGTATGAAACCCGGCTGAACGAAAGCAGGTTGGTAAAAGACGGTATCGTAAATGCTGGTTATATTCAACAATTATTGGCGAACAAAGACCACTGGCGCTGTTGGAAAGTTTCTGTCATGGAAACCTGGTACCGCAGATGGTGCTGAAAGTTATAAAGCATAGAACGGATGAGACGGGTATTTAAAGACGATAAACTGCAGGAGCATTTTGAACAGAATGGCTTTTGCATCTTGCGTTTATTTAGTGCGGAGGATTTGCACGAACTGGAGAATATATATTATGCCAACCGGGTAGAAGAGCAGCCTGCGATGGAGAGATCTACCAGCTCTAAAAACTTTGATCTGAGCAGAAACATTAAGGACCTTACCGGCGCTATTGTTTTAAAAAGAACACAGGATTACCTGGTAGATTATAAAATGCTTTACTCAGGGTTCATTACCAAAATACCCGGAAAGCCTAATGCCATGCGGCTGCATCAGGACCCTAGTTTTGTGGATGAAACCCAGTTTGAAGCGCTGAATGTATGGAGCCCTTTGGTGGATGTGAATGAGGATAACGGAGCCCTATGGATCGTACCGAAATCCAATAGATTTTTTCGGGGGTTTAGGGGTCAGCCTGCCCGCGAATTTGATTTTAATGATATTGCAGCTGAGGTAATGGATAAATACGGTTTAATGATGCCGATGAAAGCGGGTGAGGTGATAATTTACGGCACCGCCCTGTTTCACTATTCGCAGGCTAACACTACCGACAAAGCAAGAATAGCCTGCGCTACTGTATTAGTGCCTGAAGAAGCAGTGCCTATCTACCACTATCACAACAAGGAAAATAACACCATCGATATTTACGAAATAGCCGGCGATTTTATGATTAAGTATTTTAGCGAATACCTGAGAACCGGAAAAGTGGACGCCAAACTACTAAGTAGTATGCCTTATCATGAACCGCGTAAAGTAAGTATGGCTGAGTTTGAAGAAAAATACCATCGTTTTAATGCAACTGGCGCCTGAATGGGAGGAAATAAATTCGTTTTTGTGGTATGCGGCGGGCGTGAACATATCGACACGTTGCATTTCTCATTACGTTACCTCAAACATTTCTCTAAAAATGAAATCGTAGTAGTTACCGACTCCCAACGCAATGCAGTTCAGGTTTTACACGACCAGGTAGTTGATGTAAAAACCCCAGAGCACTTTACGCATCACCAGGCAAGTATTTATCTAAAAACGGGGCTCAATAAATTTTTACCGAAAGGATTTAACTACTGTTATCTCGATACCGACGTGGTTGCCCTCAATTCGGAATGCGATGATATTTTTAAGTATAAGCAGGGCCCGGTAACATTTGCCGCCGACCATTGCCGAATGCCTAAATTCAGTTTGAGTGCTGTTAAATGTGATTGTAAGGAGCAAAACGATAAGCGCATCGCCGAAATTGAAGCGCTGAAAGAAAAATACGATCCGGCGCGCAAATGGAAAGACCCGGTGATGGAAGAAAAGAAAGCCATTCTGCTGGAGAAGTTTGAAACGATGAAGCTGAATAAGTTCAGCTATTTGCTAATCAGTCTTCGCTTTATCCTTGCCCGTAAAAAATTTAAACTAGACGACGATACTTTTTTTGATAAGCAGCTACAAGTATGGCACGATAAGAATGGGGCCGTTATTATTATGCATGCCGAAAGTATGGTGGCCGATATTGAGAAAAACTCAAGCTGGAGATGGAACGAAGAGAAGCAGCGCTGGTTTGATGCTGAGGGTAGAGATGTTTATAATCTTACCTGCCCGCATTTGGCAGAGTACATCCATAACCGTTTTCAAATTGAGGTAAAGGATAAGAATTTCCAGCATTGGAACGGCGGTGTTTTTTTATTTGATGATAGCAGCGGGGATTTTTTGAATGCATGGTTCGACAAAACCATGCAGATTTTTGACTTTCCCGAGTGGAAAGTGCGCGACCAGGGAACTCTCATTGCTACCGTTTGGCAGTTTGGGTTGCAAAACAATCCCTTGCTTCCGCAAAAATTCAACTTTATAGCCGACTGGAATAACGTAGATATAATGATGAGTGAGGAGGGTGATTTTACCGATGACGCTTTCAAAACAAAATTACGACCTGCGCTGATACATATCTATCATAACTTTGGTAAAAGAGGTTGGGATATTTGGGATTACGTCTCTGCGCTCCTTCCCGGAGATAATACTGCTTTGGAGAATAGCCTTGGTATGGGTGGCGAAGTGCGAATGGGCGATAATAACGTAGTTAACGGCTTGTGGATTGGCGACGAATTATCGGTGGTTGAGTTGCTGACCTTACACTCGTTTGTACGCAATGGTCACACTTTCCAGTTATGGTTGTACGGGCCGTTAAAAAATAAACTCCCATCAGGTGTCATTGTTCGCGATGCCAACGAAATTCTCCCACAATCAATGGTTTTCAGGTATGAGCATCCTAATCAGTATGGTCATGGCCGGGGAAGCGTTTCCGGGTTTTCAGATGTTTTCAGGTACCGGTTATTATATAATGAAGGGGGCTGGTGGGTCGATATGGACGTAACCTGTCTTCAACCGTTTAATATCCCTGCCCCTTACTATTTTCGAAGCCACCATGATTTGCAGGTGGTAGGCAATGTCATAAAATGTCCGCCAAAAAGTAATTTAATGCTTCATTGTTATACTGAGGCTGCGGTCACCATTAACAGCGCAAATACTGACTGGCACAAGCCTATCAAAATCCTTAATAAACATATTAAAGAAAACGGCCTGGAAACATATATTCATTCAGGAAACGGCAACCCTGATATATGGTCGACAGTGGAGCGGTATATTTATGGCAATGCACGCCTCAGGGAGAGTTTTATGTTTATTCACTGGATGAACGAGGAATGGCGTAGCCGGAAAATTGATAAAAATGACATACCAGTCAGGTCGGCTTTAGGAAAATTGTTGTTGCAATATAAATTAATAGAAAAGCCTTCCGGGCCTTGGCAAATGTTTAAACATGACCTTCATTTTTTAATGATGAAACCGCGCCTGTATATCAGTTTTTTCCGCTCACAAACGCAAAAAGGAAAATGAAAAGATACTGGGCTCTTACTTTCATTATTGTTGCGGTTGTCCTGGCCTTAGCCGAAATCTATTTGCGCCACACCGGTAAATATGCCACCTATCTTGAAACTTTGGGACAAGGCTACACTTCCTATTACAACCAGGTTAAACCCGATTGGTATTTAAGGCGCACCGAAAATGAAACAAGCATTCCGGCCAACAGCGATTTTCAATATGCTTATTCAACCAACAGCTATGGTATCCGGGAGAAACAATTTGCAAAAGGCAAAAGCGATTCAGCCATCCGCATTTTTGTAACCGGCGACTCGTTTTCTGAAGGGCAGGGCGCCCCTTATGACAGCACCTGGCCGCACTTGCTGGGTAAATACCTGGCAAATGATGGCTTAAAAGCAGAAGTGCTTAATACCGGAGTTGCCGGCAGTGACCCGGTTTATAATTATGTAATGCACCGGGATATTTTAACCGGGTGTAAGGCTGATTATATCATCGTTTCTATCAACTCATCCGACTTTACAGACTACCTGATGCGTGGCGGGTTTGAGCGTTTTCATAAAGATGGAACTACGCATTTTAGAAAAGGCCCTTGGTATGAGCCGCTCTATCATTATTCGCATTTTGCACGAGGTGTAATTGAGAAGGTCGGCGGCTTTCCGTTTCGGGGTGTTTTTGCCAACGACCAGGATTTTTATAAAAGTGCGGATGAGGCGATGGCTTGCTATAGCGCAGTAATAGATTCATTCAGTAACCTGGTAAGGGTTGATTCAACTAAGATTATTGTGTTGCTGTATTCAACACCGGCCGATATACGGTTTGAAAATAATGAGTCGAAAAAATTCCATCAGTCTTTTATTTCACTACAGCAACAACTGGCTAAAAAAAATATTGCCTGTATTAATATCTGGGACGATTTAAAAAATCAACTGCAGGGAAAAAATTATCTTGATTACACTTATCCCAACGACTATCATTACAACCCTTTTGGTTATAACCTCATGGCTCAGCTAATTGAAAAGGATTTGATAGACAAGAAATTAATTACCCCTTAAGATGCGCTCAAAATTAAAGCTCATTTCTTTTCAATTGCTGCTATTGCTGTTATTGCTTGGTGCTATTGAAATGGGGATGCGCGTAATGGGGTATTCGCCCGGCGATATGCGGCCCAACTGGATGAATTTTCACCCGGTTGATTCGCTGGTAGTGATTAATAATTTCTATGTCAATCATGAAGGTATTTTAATTGCGGACAGTAACTTTTGGAAAAACGGACCTGTTCATATTAACGAAGAAGGATTTCGCTCTCCGCCGTTTACCTCAATCGACACAAACAAGAAGGAAGTGCTGTTTATCGGCGATAGTTTTACCTGGGGGCTTTCAGCCGAGCCTTTGGTGAATCATTGTTTTGTTGACCTGGTTAGAAACGAAACCCGGTATGAGGTTATCAATTTAGGGATACCTGCTACCGACCCTCCGCAGTATGCCGCTCTCGCACAAAAATATATTCCCCGCTTTCTACCCGCGGTTACCTTCATCGTTTTTTATATGGGGAACGATTTATTGACGGAAGACCGGCAATTAACTCCGGATGAACCTTTTTATTACTACACCAACGCCGGCGCTATATTTGCTGACATTGATGGCAGGCACTTTAAAACTGCACAACAGGCATATCATTATGCCATGTACGAAAAGTACTTTTTGAACAATCCTAAAAATGCTTTTGAATGGGTGATTTCCAAAAGTGCCTTGTTATCACGCATCTATTCTCTGCGATTCAGGTGGGAAGAAAAGATGAAGAACGAATCCGCAATTAAGGACAGCCGGGTAACAAAAAAATATCTTAAGCAAATTCAACAGGTGGCTAAACAGAATAACGTAGTGGTTAAATTTATACTGGTGCCCGAAATTAAGGATGCTAATAAGAATCTGGATGATTATCGCACAAGGTTTGCGGATATACTAAATGATCCCGACCTGAAAGACGACTGGCTGTTACTGCCTAACTCGAAGGACAATTTCAATAATTACCCCGATGGGCATTTAAATAATAAGGGTCACCGGCACTATGCCGATTTTATAGAAGAATACCTGAAATATTATTTTACAGGCCAACACACCAAATAATTTTTCGCCCTGTTCGGTATTTATTTTAAATTGAATTTTATTACGTAAAGTTTTAAAACAGATTGCTAATGAAAGTATTGCAAGTACAAGACTATGTAGTCTTCCTCATTTACTTCGTTATTGTTGCTGCCTATGGTTTGTGGATATACAACCGTAAGAAAAAAGCCGGGGGCGATTCAAAAGATTATTTTTTGGCGGAGGGCGCATTAACGTGGTGGGCAATCGGGGCGTCATTAATTGCCTCTAATATTTCTGCTGAGCAGTTTATTGGTATGAGTGGTTCGGGTTTTAAAATGGGCCTGGCTATTGCATCGTACGAATGGATGGCTGCCGCAACTTTGGTTATAGTTGCTGTTTTTTTTATGCCTGTGTATTTGAAAAACAAGATTTACACCATGCCGCAGTTTTTGCAGCAAAGGTATAACAGCACGGTTGCCATGATTATGGCCGTATTCTGGCTGTTGCTTTATGTGGTGGTTAACCTTACCTCTATTCTTTATTTGGGCGCTTTAGCCGTTAGCAGTATTTCGGGTAATAACCTTACGGTTTGTATGTATGCACTGGCAATTTTTGCCGTAGTGATTACGCTGGGCGGTATGAAGGTGATAGGTTACACGGATATTATCCAGGTATTCTTTTTAATACTCGGCGGTTTGGTTACCACTTATATCGCTCTCAATCTTGTTTCCCATCAATATGGTACCACAGGTGTTTTTAATGGGTTTAATTTAATGGTGGAACATGCCGGCGATCACTTTCATATGATATTTAAACGCGATAATCCTAATTATCTCGACTTGCCCGGTTTAACTGTTTTACTGGGTGGCTTATGGATTGCCAATCTTAACTATTGGGGCTGTAATCAGTATATTACCCAGCGTGCCTTAGGTGCAGATTTGCCGACTGCAAGAAGCGGAATTTTGTTTGCAGCCTTTTTGAAATTACTGATGCCTGTAATTGTAGTTCTTCCCGGTATTGCAGCCTATGTGCTCAGCCAAAAGGGATTTTTCACAACGGAGCTTTTGCAGAATGGTGAAGTGAGCCCTGACCGGGCTTATCCGGCGCTGCTTAATTTGCTGCCGGTAGGTTTAAAGGGTTTGGCATTTGCGGCCCTTACTGCGGCGGTTGTTGCTTCGCTGGCTGGAAAGGCAAATAGTATAGCCACCATTTTTACATTGGACATTTATAAGAAAAAGCTACACCCCGGGGCAAGCGAAGACCGCATAGTAAACGTTGGAAAAATAACGGTAGTTGTGGCTATGCTCATTGCCATTGTTATTGCTCCGTTAATGGGTATTGATAAAAAAGGTGGTTTTCAGTACATACAGGAGTATACCGGTTTTGTAAGCCCCGGCATTTTCGCCATGTTCATCATGGGTTTTTTCTGGAAAAAGACTACCAGCAGCGCGGCGCTTTTTGCCACTATTGGCGGTTTCGTCTTTTCACTTTTTCTCAAATTTTTGCCTGCCTATGCCGATCTTTCGGGTCTTGCTAATATTGGTTTTGCCAAAGCTACCGATAGTGGTGTATTCGAAATCCCGTTTCTCGACCGCATGGGGATAGTATTCGTATTATGCGTTATTGGCATGGTTATTATAAGTCTGTTGGAAACAGCACGTGGAGTAAAAACCAAAGGGCTTGAAATTGACAGCTCCATGTTTAAAGTATCAAATGCTTTTTTAGTGGGCTCTGTACTGGTATGCGGAATTTTGGCCGCGCTTTATGCGGTGTTTTGGTAATCGGTAATTACCATATAGAACCATTTGGCAAAGTGCCGCGGAGTTTAAAAAATATTATTTTCATCTCATTCAACCATTAAAATATGACAAGAGAAGAATGGCTTAGGTTAAGTGCTGTATTTGGCGCCGGAACATTAATACCGAAAGGTGTTTTGGCTGCATTGATTGCTGTCGAACAATTAAAGCGAAGTGATTTTGGAAAAGATTTTGTTTGGGGCACCGCTTCAGCAGCCTATCAGATTGAGGGAGGTTGGAATGAAGACGGCAAAGGCGAATCTATCTGGGACCACTTTGTACATCACCACCCCGGTAAAATTGAACATCATGATACGGCAGATAAAGCGGATGATTTCTACCACCTCTACAATGAGGATATTGAGTTGATGCACAAAATGCATATTCCTGCCTCACGTTTCTCCATAGGCTGGAGCAGGGTAATACCTCAGGGCACCGGCCAGGTCAATCAAAAAGGAATTGATTTTTATAATCGTGTTATTGATAAGTGCCTGAAAGAAGGGATTGAACCCTGGGTAACCTGCTATCATTGGGATTTGCCACAAGCCTTGCAGGAAAAAGGGGGTTGGGTAAACCGCGATGTGATTAAATGGTTTGAGGAATATGTAGGTGTATGCGCACACAATTTCGGCGACCGGGTAAAGAACTGGATGGTGTTTAATGAACCGGCTGCGTTTACGGCGCTTGGATATCTGCTGGGTATGCATGCGCCGGGCAAACTTGGTTTTAAAACCTTTTGGCCCGCAGTGCATCATACAGTGATGTGTCACGGAGCCGGTGGCAGGATTTTAAAAAGCAATGTAAAGAACGGAAACATCGGAACTACTTTTTCCTGCAGTTCAGTAGATGCCTGGAAGGATAAAGAGATCAATAAAAAAGCTGCTGTGCGTGGTGATGTGATGATTAACCGCCTGTTTATTGAGCCTACTTTGGGACTTGGCTACCCGGTAAAAGATTTACCGGCCTTAAAACATATCCGGAAGTATATAAAGAATGATGATGAAAAGAATATGCCCTTCGAATTTGACTTCATCGGTTTGCAGAATTACAATCGCGATGTGGTGAAGTACCTGGGGGTGGTGCCCGGACTACACGGCATTACGGTTTCACCTAAAAAACTAGGTCACCCGCTTACTGATATGGGTTGGGAGGTTTTACCCGAAGGTATCTATCGCATCATCAAACAGTTTGCAGCATATAAAGGAATTAAGAAAATCATTATTACCGAAAACGGTGCGGCGTTTAAAGACGAAGTAGTAAACGGCGAAATACACGACCCGCAACGTACACAGTTTATTAAAGATTACCTGGCGCAGGTTTTACGGGCAAAAAGAGAAGGCGTAAATGTGGGCGGTTACTTTATATGGAGCTTTACCGACAACTTTGAATGGGGCGACGGCTTCCGTCCTAAATTCGGCATTGTTGGCGTGGACTATAAAACAGAAAAGCGCATTGTGAAAGACAGCGGTAAGTGGTACAGCGAATTTCTTTCTCAACAATAGATATTAGAACCAAGAAGCAAGAACCAAGACCTGGGCATGAGGTTAATTTTGTATTCTCTTGATTCTGGAATCTGGCTTCTAAAATCTACCAGAAATGACAGAGCACTATATCCAAGTTAACGGCATACAACTTCATTACGTGGAGGAAGGTGAAGGTGAACTGGTAATTCTGCTCCATGGCTTTCCTGAATTTTGGTATAGCTGGAGAAAACAAATTCCGGTATTGTCAAAAAAGTACCGGGTAGTTGCACCCGATATGCGTGGCTATAATTTGAGTGATAAACCACAATCTGTCAGCGATTATAAAATTGATATCCTCGCCAGGGATATTGCCGAATTAATAAAGGCATTAGGCGAAAAGAAAGCCATTATCGTTGCGCACGATTGGGGTGGTGCAGTGGCCTGGGTCGTAGCTACTATGTATCCTGAACTTGTAAGCAAACTGGCGGTGTTGAATATTCCGCATCCTGCTGAAATGAAAAAGGCGCTGATGGGTTTTAACCTGGCGCAATGGAAGAAGAGTTATTACATTTTCTTATTTCAATTACCGCGCCTGCCTGAAAGGTTTATAGGCAGAGACCTGAAAGCTTTTTTCACAAAAGCGTTTACAAGTTTTGCCCCCGCAGGTAAACCTGCGGGTATTACCGATGAGGAAATAGCTAAATATGTGGAAGCATATAGCCGGCGGGGCATGTTAACCGGCGCTATCAATTATTACCGGGCTACTTTCAGGCAGTTGGGCGGTTTACATGTACAGGGCAAATTGCCCATGCCGGTGTTGATGATTTGGGGTGAACAGGATAAAGCTTTAGGTAAGGAGCTAACCTACAATACCAAAAATTACTGCAACAATTTGGAAGTCATTTATGACCCGGGTAGCGGGCATTTTATCCAACATGATAACCCCGGGTTGGTGAATGAGAAGTTGCTTCGTTTTTTTGAAAGCAAGTGACTTTTCATTTCGCAGGAAGAAGAACGGCCGTGAAATGCAGTTTGTATTCCTCCGCCACTTAACTCCGTGGCTCCGTGAGAAATTTTTTATGGTATTACGCGTAATCCAAATCAATAGAAAACTTCTCTGGATGCTTCCCTTTAATATCCTTATAGAACGCCATGATTTCACGTAAGTCTTTGTCCATATCGCCGCTGGGGTATAGCATTTTTCCAACGCCGGCTACTTTGTTGGCGTAATCCAGGTAGCCTAGCCCGATGGGCACTTTAGCGCCAACCGCCACATGATAAAAACCGGTTTTCCATTTGGTGCGTAAAGAGCGGGTTCCTTCAGGCGTTACCATGACAGCCAGTTCTTTGTTTTGGGCAAATAGTTCAATCATGGCTTCTGTCATGCTGGGCCTTGGGTCGCCGGGTTTTTTAGGTGAACGGTCAATGCCAATAGCACCCATAGCCAACATCAGTCCTTTGAATGGAAAGCGCAGCCACTCATGTTTTACGGTAAATCGCATGGGCACGTCCAGTAAGGAAAAAGCTGCACGGGCAAAAACGATGTCCCAATTGCTGGTGTGTGGAGATGCTATCATCACACAGCGCCTTACATCTTTATTCAGGGCGCCGGTTAAATTTTCGTCAAGCCTCCATCCAAAAATCCAAAAAACAAATCGTGCAAGTATTTTACCCATAGTGGGCGCGAATGTACTTAAACTTTGATTACAAGGATAAACACTTGTTTGCACCAATTTTATTGCGCTGTTGTTATGGATGGTAACATATGAGAAATGCTTTCAAAAATCCTTTCGGCATCGTTTTCATTGCCGGTTGCTTTGTATAATCTGCCAAATCCATCTTTGGCAATGCGGGTTTCAATGGCAGAAATCTTTTCCTCAAATCCGAATTGTGCAGCGAGCAGATGTTTTATTTTCTCTTCACTGTATCCTCTTGTTTGTAAGCGGTTAAGCTGTGTTTCTCGGTCGCAATTGGTAATTATTACATGGTTGTTGCAATAGAAAAGGGAGTTGGTTTCAGCCAGCATGGCGCTTTCAAGCAATATCAAACCCCGCTTATGGTAAATTTCCTTGCGCAGTTGTAATACCAGGGGTGCATAAATCATTTGGTTGAAATGTTGTAGCATATCGTCATTACCGAAAATCTTTTCTCCCAACATTTTCGGGTCAATAAAGCCGTTTTGAGATGCTATGTCGCTACCAAAATCAGCAATCAGTTTCTTTCTGAAGTTAACATATAAAGGTTCGGTGGAGTGTTCCAAAACGCCATGGGCCAGTTTGTCTAAATCGACTCCATGTGCAGGTACATTTTGCTGCGCAGCTTTGGCCAGGAGTTTTTTAATTAAATGCGATTTGCCGGTACCGACTTCTCCTGTAACGCCTATTACCAGTTGTCCTGAAATCCTGTCCTCCAGTTTTTGTTTTACGTTCAGCGGTACAAACTCATGTATTAATCCCTGTTCCAGTTGCAATGCTTTTACGGCGCTTGAACTTACATGCGCCAGTTTTTGTTTGCAGGGCATTAAAAAAGTTTCTATGCCGTGCACCTGTGTTTCACCAACCTGGTGCAACATCAGCTCAAAACTGAAATCTTCCACATTTCTTAACCCGCGTATGATTACATGTAAGTCATTCTCATAAGCAAAATCTGTCAGCAGACCTTTGAAAGAGGTGACAGATACATTGGGTAAGTGCCTGAGGGCATCTTTAGCCAGTGTCGTTCTTTCATCCATGGCAAACAAGTATTTTTTGATGGGATTAACGCCTATTACTGCAATTACTTCGTCAAAGATTTTCGAAGCTCTTTCAATAACATCTACATGACCGAAAGTGATTGGGTCGCCTGAGAAGGCGTAAATAGCTTTGTTCATAAAAGTTGGTTTAATTCGGTGAGTAAATTTTTTCTTGCTTGTTGTTCATAGGTGGTATAGAATTTATCGCTCTTGAAAATGCGCTTGGCGACCAAAGCCTTTTCAATAAATTTTTTTCTGCCGCGATTAAATAACATGTCGGGGTACATGGAATATTCTTTTCTCACAGCTTCGGTGTATTTTTTATATGTGGTTTCATCTGTTCCCATAATTTTCAAATCAACATCCAGGAAGACAGCGGTAATTTCGTCATCGGCTTCAGCATCAAAATGGTTGGCGGTTTTAAGGATTAAGTTTTCCACTTTGGTAATAATGCCACCGGGCACCTGAAGTTGCCGGAGTCTCCTGACTGCTAACACAGCGCTCTTTGCTTCGTTATTATTCAGTAATGCATTGTAAACGGCATCGTGAAACCAGGCAGCAAAAAACAATTCATCGGGAATTTGGCCGTTATAGTAAGCGCGTATATCGCCCAGCATGGTTTCAATATGTATGAGGGAATGATAATACCTGCCGGTTTCGGTATAGCGAATTATCAGTTCGTCAAAAAGTTTCAGGCTCAGACTTTCGTTGGCAGAATATTTTGATGTAACCTCCATCCACTCCTTTAACAGCAATTCATTTTTCATATAGCTCTATTTGAGAACAAAGCTAGGCGAGCAAAAAGCCGAGGGCATTGATGTATGGTAAGATTTTGGCCGCCCAACCCTTTTACTCCTTAAAGGGAGAACGGCTTCTCAGAAAAGGAACTATTTCTCCTTGCGTATCCGGCTTAAAGATTCAGGCGTAATGCCCAAATAAGACGCTATATAATGATGAGGCACATGGTTAACCAGGTTGGGATATATATGTAACAGCTCGTTATATCTCTCCTGCGCTGAAAAATGTTGCAAGGAGTAAATGCGTTTAATTGCCAGCGTGTAATTGTATTCGGCAATCAGTCTTCCCATTTTTTGCAGCGCGAAACTTGCTTCGTATAATTTTTGCAGGTTATCATAACTTATTACCAGTAACTCACAATCTTCTAAAGCATGAATACTTTCCTGTGATGGTTTTCGTGTGATAAAGCTGGAGAAAGAAGAAACGAAAGGGTTTCGGTCACCAAAATTGAAATAGGAAGTGTATTCTTTGTCCTTGGCCAAATGGTAAACGCGCATAGTTCCACTTGTTAAAAAGCCGAGGTAATTACAAACCTGGCCTTGGCGCATATAATGTTCTCCCTTTTTAACCAATTTATGCTCCAGGTTGGAGTTTAGCGTATCAAGCTCATTATCAGATAGTTTTGAGAACTGCTGAAGGGTTTCTACCAGTTTTGGAGGCAATTGGCTCATAGTTTGGCAAAGTTAACTATCTCCTTAAAATATTTTTCCCTACCAACCGTTTGGTAAAATGAAAAACAGTTTCTAGTTTTGAAGTCCTTTAGCGAGGGAGCTCATTATGCCAAAACAAAAAGTAGACGAACAGACTATTATACTCGAAGCCCTGAAGCTGTTTCGGCAGAAAAGTTATTTCAATACTTCGATGTCTGACATTGCCGGGGCCTGTGGTTTGCAGAAAGGTTCGCTTTACCACTATTTCCCCAGTAAAGAGGAATTAATGAAGCGGGTTATAAAGGAAGTACACGAGTTTTTTAAAACCAATGTATTTTCGCACGCCTACGATAAAAGCTGCACGCCACAAGAGCGCCTTGAAAGACTTTTTACCTCGGCAGAAGCGGTGTTTTTAGACAAGGAAAAGGGTTCTTTACTCGGAAATATGGGCGTTGAAACCGCCCTGATGGTTCCTGAATTTGCTGAGCTGGTACGCAGATTTTTTATGGACTTTTTCCACGCCGTAAAAACCATTTACCTGGATAAATACCCTGAGAAAATTGCCAATGAACTGGCAGAACGTAGTGTGGCTGAGATAGAAGGCAGCCTAATGTTTAGCCGCGTATTTAATGACCATTCGTATTTAAAGAACACCACCAAAAGAATTTTGAATAGAATTGACAAGTTGGTAGTAGACAAGGAGCCGAAAGAGACAGTTTTTAACTAAAATAGCTTACCAAACGGTTGGTAGATAAAGAAAGTCAGCATATTTGGAAATTAATATAAAACCACTAATTACTAAAATACTCACAAAAACATGGAAGCAGCAGCAACCGAAAAAAAAGCAGTGCAAGTAACGCCTGCTAAATCAAGAAAAATTAAAACCGTAGCCGTACTCGGCTCGGGAGTCATGGGTTCGCGTATTGCTTTGCATTACGCCAACATCGGCCTAAAAGTTTTTTTGCTCGATATCGTAACTCCTAAATTAAGCGAAGAAGATGCAAAGAAACCAGCCATGCGCAATAAAATGGTAAATGATGCACTGGCGTTTGCTTTAAAGAGCAATCCATCACCGGTTTATGATAAGGCATTTGCTTCGCGCATTACCACCGGTAACTTTGATGATAACTTATCGTGGATTAAAAACGCAGATTGGGTTATTGAGGTGGTGGTAGAAAATCTGGCCATTAAGCAAGGGTTGTTTGCGAAGGTGGAGCAATTCCGCAAGCCGGGAACTTTAATTACTTCTAACACCTCTGGTATTCCTATCCATTTAATGGCGGAAGGAAGAAGCGATGATTTCCGCGCACACTTCTGTGGTACACACTATTTCAATCCTCCAAGGTATCTGCGTTTATTAGAGATTATTCCTACTGCCGAAACCGATAAAGAAGTTATTAATTTCTTACTGGAGTACGGCTCACTTTACTTAGGTAAGCAGACGGTATTGTGTAAAGATACCCCAGCGTTTATTGCTAACCGCGTTGGTGTATTCAGTATTTGTGCAGTGCTGAAGTTGCAGCAGGAGATGGGATTAACCGTCGATGAAATTGACGCATTAAGCGGAACTTTTATTGGCAAAGCCAAGTCGGCTACTTTCCGTACTACCGATGTAGTTGGTTTGGATACCATGGTAAAAGTGGCCCAGGGTGCTTATGATAACCTGCCTAACGACGAAAGAAGAGACGTTTTCAAATTGCCTGAGTTTGTAAACAAGATGGTAGAGAACAAATGGTTTGGCGATAAGAGCGGTCAGGGTTTCTTCAAAAAATCAAAAGATGCCAATGGCAAAAAAACGTTCACTACCCTGAACGTAAACACAATGGAATATGAGCCAACTAACAAGAAAGTGAAATTCCCTGTGTTGGAAGGCGGCAAGCCCATTGAAAACCTGAAAGACAGGTTGAAGTTTATTGCCAAGAGTACTGATAAAGGCGCTATGTTTTTAAATACGCTTTCGTTTTATGTAAACGAATATGTAAGCAAGCGCATACCTGAAATTTCGGACGAGCTTTACAGAATTGACGATGCTATGCGTGGTGGCTTTATGTGGTCGATGGGGCCATTTGAGCAGTGGGACAATGTTGGCGTTCGCAAAACGGTTGAGAAAATGGCCGCTGCAGGTTTTAATGTGGCGCCATGGGTAACCGAAATGCTGGCAGCCGGTAACGAAACTTTCTACAAAATTGAAAACGGTAAAAGAAAGTATTATGATATACCGAGCAAATCATACAAAACCATTCCAGGCACCGAGTCCTTTATCATTTTAAGTGATATAGCTGCGTCTAACAAACCGGTTTGGAAATCTTCAGCCTGCAGGTTAGATGATATTGGCGATGGCATTTTGAATATCGGTTGGAATACTAAAATGAACGCTATTGGTGGCGAGGTGCTTGAAGGTATTAACAAAGCCATTGATGTTGCCGAGCAACAAGGATGGAGGGGTTTGGTGATTGGCCATGAGGGTGAAAACTTTAGCGCCGGTGCTAACCTTGCCATGATATTTATGATGGCTATTGAGCAGGATTTTGCCGAACTCGATTTTGCCGTTCGTGCATTCCAGGCGTCTACTATGCGCACACGTTATTCATCCATACCAGTGATAGTTGCACCCCACCACATGACCTTAGGTGGCGGTTGCGAATTTACCATGCACTCCGACTCGGCCGTTGCCTTGTCTGAAACTTACATCGGTTTGGTTGAAGTAGGTGTGGGTTTAATACCCGGTGGAGGTGGAACCAAAGAAATGGCGATGCGTGCCAGCGATGCTTACTATAACGGCGATGCCATGATACCTCAACTGGTAGAAAAATTCCAGTCTATTGCCAGTGCTAAAGTGGCCACCTCGGCGTATGAGGCTTACGGAGTTGGTGTGTTAGATAAGAAGAAAGACATCATCGTTTTGAACCAGGACCGTTTAATTGCTGCTGCTAAAGAAAGAGCGCTTGAACTAGCCGAAGCAGGTTACGTTCAGAAGGCGCAACGCGAAGACATTACCGTGCTGGGCAAAACCGGTTTGGGTGCCCTGTATGCAGGTGTTGCTGCTTTCAATATTGGTGGTTATGCAAGCGAGCACGATATGAAGATTGCAAAGAAGATTGCTTATGTAATGTGCGGTGGCGACTTATCGGCCGAAACAAAAGTAAGCGAGCAGTATTTATTGGATTTGGAAAGAGAAGCTTTCTTATCACTTTGTGGAGAGAAAAAATCTCTTGAGCGGATTCAGTCAATATTGACAAGTGGTAAACCTCTTAGAAACTAATAACCGTAATCAAAATCTAAAAACACAATTCAAAAAATATAAATCATGGCATCACAAGAAGCATATATAGTAGCCGGTAGCCGCACTGCGGTAGGCAAGGCAAAAAGAGGAGGATTCAGATTCACTAATCCTGTTGATCTGGGTTACTACACCATAAAAGATTTGTTGTCGCGCGTTCCAAGCCTCGACCCTAAAGCGGTTGATGATTTAATAGTTGGTAACGCAGTGCCTGAAGCAGAACAAGGTTTGCAAATGGCGCGTTGGGTAGCCGTTCGTTCGCTGCCACTTGAAGTGCCGGGTGTAACCGTTAACCGTTACTGCGGTTCAGGTTTAGAGACTATCGCTATGGCCACTGCTAAAATTAAAGCCGGTATGGCCGATATTATCATTGCCGGTGGTACCGAGTCAATGAGTTTGGTACCCACAGTTGGTTACAAAACAGTGCCTGATTACGCGGTTGCCGCGGAGCATCCTGAATATTTTATCGGTATGGGTTTAACGGCAGAGTTGGTAGCCACAAAATATGGCGTTACCCGCGAAGCGCAGGATGAATTTTCATTCAACTCGCACCAAAAAGCAATTGCTGCTATTGAGGCCGGAAAATTTAAAGAGGAAATTGTACCGGTTGAAATTGAAGAAGTGTATTACGAAGGCGGAAAGAAGAAGTCGAGAAAATTTACGGTTGCGCAGGATGAAGGTCCTCGTAAAGATACAACTAAAGAAGCCTTGGCGGGTTTAAAGCCGGCATTCAAAGTAGGAGGTAGTGTTACAGCGGGTAACTCTTCGCAAACCAGTGACGGGGCTGCTTTTGTTATTGTAGCCAGCGAAAAGGCGGTTAAGCAATTTAACCTTACACCTATTGCACGGTTGGTTACTACCGTTTCGGTAGGTGTTGATCCTACTATAATGGGAATCGGTCCTGTGGCAGCGGTGCCAAAGGCTTTGAAGAGTGCAGGCCTTGATATGAAGGATATTGATTTGATTGAGTTGAATGAAGCTTTTGCAGCGCAATCGCTGGCTGTTATCAAAGAATTGAACCTGAATACAGACATTTTAAATGTTAACGGTGGTGGAATTGCATTAGGTCACGCTTTGGGTAGCACCGGTGGCCGCTTAACTGTGCAAATCATCAACGAAATGAAAAGACGTAAGCAAAAATATGGCTTGATCACTGCTTGTATCGGTGGTGGACAAGGAATTGCCGGAATTATTGAAAATCTATAAAGCGAAAATCTAAAAACAAAAAAATATGTCAACTTCAACCGAAACCAAAAAAGTAGCAAAAGGCGGCGAGTTTCTGATTAAGGAAACCTATTTCGCCGATGTTTACATTAAAGACGAAATTACCGAGGAGCAAAAAATGTTTGTCCAAACTACCTCAGATTTTGTTGACACCCGCGTTGCTCCCAACGTTCAGAAAATTGACAAAGGCGACCATGAACTGGTTGTTCAGTTATTACATGAGTCAGCCGAGTTAGGTTTGCTGGGGTCAGGCGTGCCTACCGAGTACGGTGGAATGGGTGTGGATTTTAATACGGACACTTATATCAACGAAGAGTTAGGCAGAGGACATTCATTCACTGCGGCTTTTGCGGCGCACACCGGTATCGGTACGTTGCCCATTTTGTATTTCGGAACTGATGAGCAGAAGAAAAAATATTTACCGGGACTGGCAAGCGGCACCATTAAGGCTGCTTACTGTTTAACAGAGCCGGGTTCGGGAAGCGATGCATTGGGTGCAAAAACAAAAGCTATCCTTTCAGAAGATGGTAAGAATTATATTGTGAACGGTCAAAAAATGTGGATTACCAATAGTGGCTTTGCTGATATTTTGACGGTGTTTGTTCAGATAGACGGCGACAAATTTTCAGCTCTCATCATTGATGCAAAAGCGGAAGGAGTTTCGTTAGGTGCAGAAGAAGATAAGTTGGGCATTAAGGGTTCATCAACCCGCCAGGTATTTTTCAGCAACGTAAAAGTACCGGTTGAAAATCTGTTAGGCGAAATTGGCAAGGGCGCAAAAATTGCCTTTAACGCGTTAAACATCGGGCGTTTTAAGTTGGGTGTGTTGAGTTTAGGGGGAGCCAAAGCCACTACGGGCATTGCTGTTAAGTATGCCAATGAAAGAATTCAGTTTGGTGTGCCTATTTCATCTTTCGGAGCCATAAAATATAAACTGGCTGAAATGGCTGTAAAGAGCTATGCAACTGAGTCTGCTACTTATCGCGTTTCGGGTTTAATTGAAGATTATATTAACCAACTGGCGGCAAGTGGCACCGATAAAGTAATGGCTAAATTAAAAGCCGCAGAAGAGTATGCTATCGAGTGTGCCATTCTGAAAGTGTTTGGTTCAGAGTCTCTGGACTATGTGGTGGATGAAGGCGTGCAGGTATTTGGGGGAACAGGTTTTAGCGAAGAATATCCGGTTGCGCGTGCTTACCGCGATTCACGTATCAACAGAATATTTGAAGGTACGAATGAAATTAACCGTTTGCTGGCCGTGGGTATGCTGGTAAAGAAAGCCATGAAGGGTGAACTTGATTTATTCACTCCAGCTATGGCAGTTCAAAAAGAACTGATGAGTGTGCCTGATTTTGGTGCCGGTGATACCGACGACTTTTTTGCAGCCGAGAAAAAAGCTTTGCAAAATGCCAAAAAGGCCATACTGATGACCGCCGGCGCGGCAGTGCAGAAGTTTATGCAGAAACTGGATAAGGAACAGGAAATTATCATGGACATTTCAGACATGCTGATTGAATTGTTTGCTGCCGAGTCTACATTGCTTAGGGTCGAAAAAGTGATCAGCATTCGCGGGGAAGTTGCTTCGTCTTTGCAAATTGATTTGGCCCGGGTATATGTTTCAGATGCTTTGGAAAAAATCAATCTCTCCGGAAAACATGCAATTACCGCCTTTAACGAAGGCGACACCCTGCGCATTATGTTAATGGGTTTAAAACGCTTTACAAAATACGAACCTATTAATACTACGGCAGCCCGCAGAAGAATTGCCGAAAAAATGATTGAAGAAAACAAATACCCATTCTAAAAACCGAATAAAACCTATTATTAAACAGAACCTATATGGAAGCCACAACCGGTAAAAAAACAATTTTGAAAGGCGGTGAATTCATCATCCGCGAATCGTCATGGGAAGACGTTTATATTCCCGAACAGGTAACCGAAGAACAAGTGATGTTCCGTAGTACCGCGAAGGATTATATTAAAAACGAAATTGATGCGGACCTTGAAAAACTGGAAGCGCAGGAGCCTGGTTTGCTGGTAAAAAAACTGGATATAGCCGGTGAGCTTGGCCTGTTAGGTTTGAGCATACCTGAGCAATACGGCGGCTCCGGCCTTGACTTTACCACCAATGCGTTTGTGGGTGAAGTACTAGGCGGTGGACACGGATTTGCAGTTTCGATGGGCGCTCACACCGGTATAGGAACGCTTCCTATTTTGTATTATGGAACTGAAGAACAACGCCAAAAGTATCTTCCCAAACTGGCTACCGGCGAACTGAAGGCCTGCTACTGTTTAACTGAACCGGGTTCAGGTTCTGATGCCCTGGGAGCAAAAACAAAAGCTGAGTTATCGGCGGATGGAAAGCACTACGTGGTTAACGGACAGAAGATGTGGATTACCAACGCAGGTATTGCCGATATTTTTATTGTGTTTACACAAATTGACGGCAATAAATTTACCGCCTTTATTCTTGAAAGAACCATGGAGGGTTTGAGCGTTGGAGCGGAAGAAAAGAAGATGGGCATTAAGAGCTCATCTACTCGCCAGGTGTTTTTTAGCAATGTAAAAGTGCCGGTTGAAAACCTGTTGGGCGAAATAGGTAAGGGACATAAAATTGCCTTCCAGATTTTGAACGTAGGTCGCTTTAAGCTGGGTAGCGGTGTAATTGGTGGCGCAAAGAAAGTGTTGGATACAGCTGTAAGATATGCCAACGAACGCCAACAGTTTAAAACACCTATTGCACAGTTTGGCGCTATTAAACACAAACTGGGCGAAATGGCTATCAGGATTTGGGCTGCTGAATCGGCTAACTGGAGAGTGTGCGATTTAATCAATGAAAAGGAGCACGAACTTTCTACCGCAGGAAAATCTTTGACCGAAGTGTTAACCGGTGGCGCTGAGGAGTATGCTATTGAATGCGCTATCCTGAAAGTGTTGGGTTCGGAAGTATTGGATTATGTAATTGATGAGAGTCTGCAGGTATATGGCGGCTATGGGTTTAGCGAAGAATACCCCATGGCCCGCGCTTACCGCGATGGACGTATCAACAGAATATTTGAAGGAACTAATGAAATTAACCGCTTGCTTTCTATAGATGCTTTATTGAAAAAGGCGATGAAAGGCCAGGTTGATTTAATGACTCCGGGTATGGCTATCCAAAAGGAATTGATGAGCGTGCCTGATTTTTCAACCCCTGATGCCGATGACGTATTTGGCGCTGAGAAGAAAGCATTGAAAAATGCCAAGAAGGCATTTTTGCTAACCATTGGTGGTGCAGTGCAAAAGCTGATGATGGGTCTGGAAAAAGAGCAGGAAATCATTATGCATGGAGCTGATATGCTGATTGATATTTACACCATGGAATCGGCTATGTTACGCGCTGAAAAATTAGTGAACCTGCACGGTTTAGCTGCATCTCAGCTATATGTTGATATGGTAAAATGCTTCTTCTTCGATGCTATGGACCGCATTAATATCTCGGGCAAACAGGCACTTGCTGCTTTCGCTACTGGAGACGAACTGCGCATTATGGCCATGGGTTTAAAACGTTTCACCAAATACGATATCGTTAACACCAAAGAAATCCGCCGTGCTGTTGCCGACAAGTTTATCGCTGAAAACGGATACGCTTTCTGGAACTAAGACTTTTGTGTTTTAAATGTAAAAGCGCCGCCTGTTTGGGTGGCGCTTTTTTTGTGGCCAGGAACCATTAATAATTCAAAAATATAAGTACAGGAAGCTACCGGATGTATATACAAGCTGTAAATTTGAACCGATTATGGAAAGATGCTACTGGACTGGCTACTGCAAAGAAAACAGGATTGTTGCCACAGAAAAAATAGCAGCAATTATTAGCGAGTTTGGATGCCTGTTAAGCGCTAATATGTTTTCAGACCTGTCTACGAGCTTTGTCATGGAGGTTGACTCAAAAAAGATAAACGCACTTAGTAAAGCGCTTAATAAATATATCAGATTTGAGGATCAAGGAATAATTGGATCTGCATCGAATGAGGAAGTAATTATCATGCTAAACGTAACATTTACTAAGGGCACAGGAAATTTGAAGATTGAGGTGCCATCGGTTCCTGGATAAGTAATAATGTGTTGGCTAAATCGCTGCGCTTACGGAAAACAACGGTGGTTACTTTTTTAGGGGTAGCTGGGTTTGGCTAATGATACTGCGCTGGTAATACGGATAAACTTTTATATCCAAAAACAACCGATTGCGCATATGCCACTATTTTAATAACTTGAGCGTCTAATTGGGAGGATGAGGCAATTTTTACTCTTTTCTTTTTTAATAGTGCTGGCTTTGCAGGCTGGGGCTCAAACCGCGGCCTGTAGTGATTGCGGTGCCCTGGCTTTTAAAGAAAACAAGAGGCAGTGGGACAGCCGTATTTTGTATGAAACAGAGTTTCACAACGGTAGCCTTTTTCTGTGCCCGACTAACCTCACTTTTGTATTAGAGGATAGTGCCGATATGGGCCGGTTGCGCAGGTCGCACCACCCGCATTTATATAAGCCGGATATGGATATGACCATTCATAGCCATGTGTTCCGCGAAAACTTTTTGAACGCGAATACGGCTTGTAAAGTAGCCGGCAAGCAAAAACTAAAAGAATATTTCAACTATTACATTGGTAAAGACCCTGCCCGCTGGTCATCGGGGGTTAGCGGGTTTTATCATGTGGTATACGGAAATATTTATAATAACATCGACCTGGATGTTTCATCGGTGAACGTAAGTGTTAAGTACGATTTTATAGTGAAGCCCGGTGGAAACAGTAGTGATATTCTGGTAAATTATGAGGGGGTGGATGGCATATCGCTTACCAACGGAGATTTGATTCTTAAAACCTCCGTGGGCGATGTGGTCGATACCCGGCCCTATGCCTATCAACTGGTTAACGGCCGGCAGCGGCGGGTTAACTGCAATTTTCAACTAAAGGGAAATAATGTTTCGTTTGTGTTTCCCAACGGATATGATAAAACTATTCCCCTCGTTATTGACCCCATTCTTATTTTCTCCACGTTCAGCGGTTCGACTACCGATAATTTTGGTTATAGTGCTACTTACGATAGCAAGGGCAATGCGTATGCCGCGGGAACGGCGTTCTATCTTTCGGGCTATAGCTATCCAACAACTCCCGGTGCTTTTCAGACTACCTGGGCGGGTGGTGTGGGTTTTGGAACACAGGGTTTGGATGGTACCGGAACTGATATTGCAATAACCAAATACGATTCGGCGGGAACCACAAGGATTTACTCAACCTATCTGGGTGGCGATCATGACGAGTTGCCCCATAGTCTGATTGTAAATAGCAATAATGAGTTATTTGTTTTGGGCACCACTGCTTCTGATAATTTTCCGGTAACCGCTGGTGCATATCAAACTACTTTTAATGGTGGTCAGGACCCCGGAACGTTTTATGGCATTGGTGTCCATTACTCTACCGGTTGCGATATGTTTATTACCCGCTTTAATAGCACTGGTACCGCGTTGTTGGGTTCTACATACCTGGGAGGTACTGATAACGACGGACTTACCTATCCTGAATACACCGACCTGAATTATAACTATGCCGATGAAGTGCGCGGCGAAATAAATATTGATAATAAGGATAATGTTTACATTGCCAGCTGTACGCGCTCAGCCGATTTTCCGGTAACGGCGGGCGCCTATCAAACTACTTTTGCCGGTGGCACGGACGGAGTAGTGGTTAAGATGAACAGCGGCCTTACTTCGGTTATCTGGAGTACTTTTTTAGGAGGAGATAATGAAGATGCCATTTACTCTATCGACTTCGACCCCAATGGAGATTTATATGTTGCCGGCGGAACCATTTCGCCCAATTTTCCGCATACCAGCGGTGCCTATCAAACAGTAAATCACCTGGGCAGAGCTGAAGGATTTGTGGCTCATCTCAGTCAAAACGGAAATGCTTTATTGCAGTCAACTTTTTATGGCACCCCGGAATACGACCAGGTATATTTTGTGCGGACCGACAGGGCGGGATACCCTTATGTATTCGGGCAGACGGAAGATACCACGGGAAAATTCATTTTTAATGCGGCCTACAGCAAGCCACACAGCGGGCAGTTTATTAGTAAATTCAGCACTAAACTTGATTCGGTAATCTGGTCTACGGTTTTTGGCAGCGGGCGCGGACAGCCGGATATTTCGCCCACAGCTTTTTTAGTGGACGTTTGTAACAAAACCTATATCAGCGGATGGGGCTCTAACTTTTACGCTGATTATCATATTGTGGGGGCACCGGCACTTTCCACGCAAGGATTATACATCACTCCCAACGCTATTCAGTCTACGAATAATAATCAGCAGTTTTATGTAATGGTGATGCAGGATGATGCATCCGCTATTTCATTCGCCACATTTTTCGGCAGCGACAGCGATGAGCAGCATGTGGATGGCGGAACTTCCCGGTTCGACAGGAGGGGAGTAATCTATCAATCGGTTTGCGCAGGGTGTAACGGGCAGAGTTCTTTCCCAACAACACCGGGTGTGGTTTCACGCACTAACAATAGCCCCAATTGTAACAATGCAGTTTTTAAAATGGACTTGCAGTTGCCTATTGTAGTGGCGGCATTTACGGTGCCAACAACGATTTGCATTCCCGATACGCTGACATTTACCAACTCAAGTAAAACGGTAGTATCGCCTACCTTTACCTGGACTTTTGGTGATGGTAATACATCTAATCAAACTAACCCAACGCATATTTATACGCAGGCAGGTATTTATACCGTTACACTTGTTGTAAGCGACCCGGGTAGTTGTAATCTTACTGATACCTTGTCGCAACAAATAATTGTTCTCGCACCCGGTAAAACAGATACGCTTCCCCCGGTGTCCGTTTGTCCCGGTATCCGTGGCCAGATAGGGTTACCCGCCAATTACGATTCACTGGTTACTTATTTGTGGGTGCCGGCCAGTTACCTGAGCCAAACCACAGTGCCCAACCCCTTTGCTAATCCGCCTCAAACTACCACTTACGAATTGTTGGTGTCTAACGGTGTTTGCACCGATACTTTTAAGCAGAGTGTAGTAGTAGATATTAATACTTTAATTATTCAGGGTGATAGTCTTTTGTGCCAGGGCGACACAACTACCCTAACCGCAATTAACAGCCGGCCCGACCAATATACCTATACCTGGCAACCGGTGGCGCAAATTCTTTCCGGCTCAGGTAGTTCAACTATAGTTGCGGTTCCCAGTCAGTCAACCACTTATTCGGTGCAGGTAATTAGTAGTGCAGGTTGTTTGTTCAAAGATTCGCTTTATGTAAAAGTGGGTAGCGTAGCACAGGTAACAGCAGCTTTTGGTAACCCGATACCTGGCTGCATTCCTGATACTGTATCATTCATTAATCAAACACAGGCCCCTGCTAACTCCTTGTATGTATGGAATTTTGGCGATGGAGATACCAGCACCAGCGCAAATCCTATCCATGTTTATACGCAAACCGGTGTATATAACGTACAGCTAACAGTTAGCTATGGCACCAACTGTAAAGCCATTGATAGTGTTACACACCAGGTAGTGGCTATCAGAAGTGGTTCAACTGACACCTTGCCAACTTCGGTTTTATGTAATGGTCAGTCAAAACAAATAGGATTTAACGCGGGTTCAGATTCACTGGTAAGTTATACCTGGTTTCCTGCCAACTCGCTAAGTCAATCGAATATTCCGAACCCGGTGGCTTCGCCGACGCAAAACACAAATTATCAGCTTATCGTTTCAACCGGTGCATGTACCGACACTTTTACACAAAAATTATTGGTTGATACCGATGGGCTTAAGTTGCAGGCGGGTAACCAGGTTTGCAGTAACGATACGCTAAGTATCCATACGTCCACAACGCAGCCTAATGTTGGGGCTTCTTATATCTGGCAACCTGCATCTCAAATTGTTTCCGGCGATAGTTCCGCAAATCCTGTGGTGCGGCCTGCTCAAACAACTACTTTTTATGTAAGTGCTGTTGACCAACTGGGTTGCTTGTTGAAAGACTCAATTACTATTGCCGTCACTTCGGTATTGCCTAGTGTACATGCAACGGCAACTCCTGACACTATAACACAGGGCGATACTACGCAGCTCAATTTAACGCTGAGCGCCAACGTGACCTCAATCAGCTGGCAGGCAGATTCAAGCATTATTGGCGGGTTGAACATTTCAAACCCACAGGCTGACCCTAAAAGCACAAATACTTACCGGGTTACCGTGCAGGATTCAGAAGGGTGTTTAAAGAGTGACACTGTGATTGTTGTGGTAGTGGCTGCACCATGTAAGGAATCGAATATTTATGTGCCGAATGCATTTTCGCCCAATGGTGACGGCAAAAATGATGTGTTGTATGTTCGGGCGAATAATTTGATTAAAATGGATTTTGTGGTGTTTGACCGCTGGGGCCAGAAAATGTTTGAAACAACAGATATTACCCGCGGATGGGATGGCACGTACAAAGGCAAAAAAATGGATGCTGCCGTTTTTGGATATTACCTGAAGGCCACCTGCGCCGGCGGCGAACAATTTGAAAAGAAGGGCAACGTAACTTTATTAAGATGAGTACGAAGCACACATATAACCCGGTTTTGCGAAGGAGCATGTTGTTATTGCTATGTTCTGTCTTTGCGGTTATGCTTCACGCGCAAGACATTCACTTTTCACAATTTAATTTCTCCCCCTTAAATCAAAATCCGGCCAACACCAATTTGTTTGATGGCGATTATCGCTTTGTGGGCAATTATAAAAACCAGTGGCCTACGGTGCCGGTAAAGTATAACACCGTCTCGCTTTCTGCTGAAATGAATTTTATAACGCTGAAAAATAACGACCGCTTTGGCGGAGGATTGCTGCTTTACTGGGACCAGGAGGGGGATTCAAGATTTACTACTTTAAATGCCGATTTGTCTCTTTCGTATATCAAGTCGCTCACTAAAGATTTGCATCATTATCTTTCATACGGATTGCAACTGGGCCTGGTGAACAGAAGTTTTGATTACAACCAGCTCAATTTTGACAATCAGTGGACCGGAGATGTTTTCAATCCTAATATTGCAGTGAATGAAAACTTTGCTCAAACCCATGTTACCACCTTTGATTTGGGCACAGGCATAGCTTATAAATATATTAAAGACGACCGCACTAATTTCACTGTGGGTTTGGGGGTGATGCATTTAAACAGTCCGAAATTGTCTTTCTATAATGATAATAGTTCAATCCTCGCCCCGCGTTTTACCGTTCATACACGGGCTCAAATAAAAGTGAGTAAGAAGATTGACATAGTACCCGAGGCTATGTACCAGCGCCAGCAAACTAAACAGGAAGTAGACTTAGGCGGGCATATTAAATATCACCTGGATGTAAAAACTGCCCATGCTGTTGCCCTAAACCTGGGAGCCTATGGGCGTACCGGTGATGCAGGATGGTTAATGGCAGGTGTTGATTACGACAACTGGCAGGTAAATATGAGCTACGACATCAACTTTTCGAATTTAACTGCGGCCAGCCGGTATAACGGCGGGTTTGAATTGAGTGTTATTTATATTTTGGCGCGAACGAAAAAGATAAACAAGCCCGGAGCCGTATGCCCTACATTCTTATAAGAATCACCCGGTGTTATATAATCCCGGTTATCCTCTTATTTATTTCTATGGAAGCCTGGGCTCAGTCATCGCCTACTTCTGCGGGGCAAACTATTGCGCAGCTAATAAAGTCGGGTGATGAAAAAGCAAAACTGGCCGATTATTATGTGGCTTCATTATATTATAAAGATGCGTTGAAGAAGGACGAGAATAATGTAGATCTGAACTACAAGTTTGCCGAATCCAGCCGCATGTTTAATGATTATGAGGCCGCGGCGAAGGCCTACAAAAAGGTAGTTGATTTAGACAAAACCTGGAAGTACCCTTTAGCCGCCTTCTGGCAGGGCGAAATGCTACGCAGCAGTAGCACCGATAATACTGCAGAGGCGGTAAAGGTTTTAAGACGATTTAAGAACAGGTATCATCCCAAGGATTACTATAGTGCCAAAGCGCAGCAGGATATTGAGGCCTGTGCCTGGGTGCTCGATCATAAGCAGCCGGTTGACTCCATTAAAATTGAGCATTTGGGAAAGGAGGTAAATACACCCAATTCTGAATTTAACCCCATACCAGTGTACCCTGATAAAATTCAGTTTTCATCCCTCAGGAATATTTCAGATGATAAGAAAGATGGGGAATACCTGGTGCGCATTTACAACCAACAACCCAACCCCGAAAAGATTTACATGCCTAATGGCAGCAAGCCCGACCTGAATATTGGTAACGGCGCATATACCCCCGATTCAAAAACATTTTACTTTACCCAGTGCGAGCAAAAAAATAAAGTGGCAACCCGTTGTGATATTTATTCTACGCATTACGAAAACTACAAATGGAGCGATGCCCGGAAGTTAAGTATTAACGATGCTGACGCTACCAATACACAACCGGCGTTTGGTTATGATAAGAACGGACAACCTGTTTTATTTTTTGCCAGCGACCGCAACGGTGGTCAGGGTGGGCTCGATATATGGGTAAGCAAAATAAATAACGACCAAACTTATGGCACCCCGGTTAACGCGGGAAAGATTATCAATACCCCGGGCAATGAAGTGACCCCCTTTTATGATGTGAATAATAAGAAACTCTACTTTGCGTCTGACTGGCATTATGGTTTTGGCGGCTATGATATTTTTACCTCGAAGGGGGAATATGGCCAGTGGACAGAGCCGGTAAATTTGTTGCAGCCCATCAACACGGCTCAGAATGACTTGTACTACACCATTACCGTTGATGATAGCCGGGCTTATTTAACCTCCAACCGCAAAGGCTCGTTTTTTATTGAAGCAGAAACATGTTGTAACGATATCTATGCATACAACACCGGAAGGGGAACAAAACCGAAGATTGATACTGTGACCGTGGCTTCCGTTGCGCCGGTTGTGAAGGATACCGCGCTAAGTAAGATAACAACCGAAAATGTTACACCGGTAAAAGCGGATACCCCCATTATTTATGCTGCAAAAACAATAGATACGGTTCCCCCGCGGCAGTTTATTGATGTGCAGGTAAAGAAGATGAAGCAGTTGTTGCCGGTGGAACTTTATTTTCATAATGACGAACCCGATTGTTGCAACGTAAAAGACACTACGGCACTTGACTACAAACAAACCTATGAAGCCTATAGCGCCCAGCAGGGTGAATACCGAAAAGAGTTTAGCAAGGGGTTGAAGGGAAGTGAAAAGGCCGAAGCTGAGGCCGAGATTAATGATTTATTTACCAAAGACGTAGATAAAGGCTTTTACGATTTGGTGGCGTTTACCTCGCAGTTGCTTGACATAGTAAAAGCCGGTAACAAAATTGAAATTATCATTAAAGGGTATTGTTCGCCTTTGCATTTAAATGATTACAACATGAAACTGGGATACCGCCGTGTTGCTTCACTCCGCAATTATTTCTTTCATTACCGCGATGGGGCGTTGCTGCCATTTATTGCCAATGGCACCCTGGTGTTGAAGAGCGAATCGTTAGGAAAAGAAACTGCCCCTAAAACTGTGAGCGATAAACTGCAGGATACCCGCAATTCGGTGTACAGTCCGGCCGCCGCGCTTGAACGAAGAGTGGAGATTGTTTCAGTAGAAGTGAAGTGATAAACTGCAATCGATTTCTGGCTTTCAATATATTTTGACTGCCTAAGTTTGTTATATTTGAATCGTGAGTAAAAAAATGAATTCAGATAATTCTTCCAAACCCGTGGGCAAGTCGGCTTTCATACCCAGTAATAAACCGGATAAGAAGAAAAATCCTTTGGCTGATGCTGCGAAGAAATATTTTGCAAAAAAATCTCCGGCATTAAAGAAACGCAAACCAAAAGCTGAAGATGAATCGGGCCCGTCAAAAGAGTTTCCGCGCAAAAAATTCTTTTCTCCCAGAATTTCAAAAGACGAAACAACTGAAACTTACGAAGAGATACCAAAGGTTTCAGATGATATTCGACTGAACAAATACCTATCGCATGCAGGGGTGGCCTCGCGCCGCAGAGCCGATGAACTGATTAAGGAGGGAAAGGTAAACGTGAATGGTAAGGTAGTTGTTGAAATGGGCTACAAGGTAAAAGCAAAAGACACCATTGAATTTGAAGGCAAGAAGCTTTCGATGGAGAAGAAATATTATGTGCTGCTGAATAAACCTAAAGATTTTATTACCACAGTTAAGGATGAAAAGGACCGCCGTACCGTAATGGAATTGTTACGTGGCGCCTACGCGCAGATAAAAGCACCTACTGTTCCGCGCTTGTATCCGGTGGGCCGGTTAGATAGAAATACTACGGGTGTATTACTGATTACAAACGATGGGGAACTGGCCCAAAAACTGACGCATCCCAGTAGCGAAGTGAAAAAAGTATACCACGTAATTTTGGACAAGAAATTAATGAAAGAAGATTTCGACAAAATCGCTGAAGGTGGTGTGGTGCTTGAAGATGGTATTGCCGAAGTAGATGAAATAGCCTACCCAAACTCAAAAAACAGGGCCGAGGTGGGCGTGCAGATACATACTGGCAAAAACCGTTTTATCCGCCGCCTGTTCGAATCGCTGGGATACGAGGTTGAAAAACTTGACCGGGTATTTTTTGCCGGTCTTACTAAAAAAGACCTTCCCCGCGGTCGCTGGAGGTTTTTGACCGAAGAGGAAGTGCGCCTTTTGAAGCACTTTATGAATTAAGCCAGGCATAATAACTTTCACCGTCCTGATGCTTTAGCTTACAACACAGGCTGCCGCTATTTTCATGAATTGAAACAAACAAGTTGTTGCGACGTATTAATTGTAACAATTCCCTCCTCAGTTTTATTTAAAACATTTTCATGAGAAGAAAACTACCGGGCTTACTGGCGGGGATATTGTTGTCGGTTTGTGTGAGCGCTCAATACGCCACCATACCCGACAGTACCTTTGTTACCTGGTTGCAAAATAACGGTTTTGCAGCCTGCATGATTGGTAACCAGATTGACACCAATTGCACTTATGTTTTAGCGGCCCATTCCATAAAGTGCTACGCACAGCCAGTACATGATATTACAGGTATTCAGTATTTTAAGAATCTCGACAGTCTTGACTGTTCTAACGACTCTCTTTCATCGCTACCTCCTTTACCGGGGCAACTCTCATTTCTAAATTGCAATTACAATAAACTGACTTCGCTGCCCAATTTGCCGGGGTCGCTTAACAGTTTATGGTGTATACAAAATAAGCTTGACTCTCTTCCTGCTTTAAAAAATGTAAGCGACCTGGAATGTTCGAACAACCAACTAAGTAGCATACCTATGCTGTCGGATGGAATTACTAAACTGATTTGCCTGCACAACCAATTGGAGAGCTTGCCGGCATTGCCAACCTCACTGCAGATGTTGCAATGTGATTATAACAGCCATTTATCGTCCTTACCTGCTTTGCCTGCAAATTTGCAGATGCTACACTGTTCGAATGACTCAATGACTACCATACCGGCATTACCGGCAACTCTTATCAACTTTGATTGCCGTTCGAACAAACTTATAAATCTGCCGACGCTACCGGTTGGACTGCTGTTTTTATGGTGCGGAAATAATTTGCTCAATAGCTTGCCGGAACTTCCTTCTACATTACAACAACTAGACTGCACTACCGGCTCACTTAGCTCCTTACCCGCATTACCTTCTTCTTTGTATGATTTATATTGTGGACGTAACAGCCTGGATAGCCTGCCTGCTTTGCCGGGCGGATTACAGAAATTATATTGCGACCATAATCAAATAACGCATTTCCCCCAACTTCCTGCAGGGCTAACTATTATCTATTGCTCCAACAATAACCTCACCTCATTACCGGCTATACCAGCCTCGGTAAGTAATCTGTTGTGCGATCATAATAGTCTGAGCTCGTTGCCTGAATTGCCTGATAGTTTGAATGTGTTGCAGTGCAATTACAATACCAACTTGTATTGCCTTCCACAACTAAAAAAAATCAATACTTTCTATTTTGACAATACTAATATTTCCTGTCTGCCCGATTATGGAAGTGTGTTAAATAGTTATCCCAACCTGAATACACTTCCGCTATGTTCGGAAAACAGCAATAGCTCATGTTCTTCGTTTTGGAACATCACGGGAAAAGTATATTTCGATGCCAATAACAATTGCGTGATGGATGCCGGCGACTCGGTTCAGGCTAATGTAAAAGTACTACTGTATGATTCTAACAGTCTGGTGGCACAGGTTTATACCGGTGGAGACGGATATTATTCTTTCCGTATGGCAACACATGGCACTTATTATGTAGTTGTTGATACTTCTGTAATTCCATTCAGGGTGTCGTGTCCATCGAACGGTAGCAGAACCGTTGTTATCAGTAATTCGGATTCGATGGCATACTCACAGGATTTTGCGCTGGGTTGTCGCGACATGGGTTTTGATTTGGGTATCAGTAGCATAATAAACGGGCACAATACTCCACAACCAGGGACTGTTATTCCGGTTCACGTTATTGCCGGCAGTCTTTCACAAATTCACGGGGCAAATTGCAATTCGGGTATTGGAGGGGTGGTTCAACTTATTATTTCCGGCCCTGCAAAATATGACGGGCTTCTTCCCTCAGGACTTACGCCTTCGGGCACAAGTGGAGATACCGTAACATGGAATATTTCAGACTTCGGACAAATTAATAACAACCTGGCATTTGGTTTGAACATTATGATTGATACCCTTGCCCAGGCGGGAACGCAGATATGTGTTACGGCTAATATTATTCCTGGTATGCCGGGCGACTATAACTTGTCGAATAACTCACTTGAGTATTGTTTCAGCGTAGTTAATAGTCTCGACCCGAATACGAAGGAAGTTTACCCGGTGGGCGATACCATTACCTGCCAGGACTGGCTAACCTATACAGTACGTTTTCAAAATACCGGAAGCGCTATAGCCCAGAACATTGTAATACTGGATACGCTTGATAGTCATTTGAACGCTGCAACGCTACAGGTTCTTTCGGCAAGTGATAAATATACGGTTACACAGTTGGGGGGAGGGGTTACCAGGTTTAGTTTCCAGTCTGTGAATTTGCCTGATAGCATCATTGACCAGGCCGGTAGCCACGGATATATTCAGTACAAGGTACTGCCGGTGCAGGGCCTGGCGCCGGGTACGTATATTCAGAATACCGCATATATTTATTTTGATTATAACGCGCCCATTGCCACGAACACAACCACCAACCGCATAGCTTTGGCCACGCAAACAACGGGTGTCTCTAATATTGTTTCCGGAGTAACCGAGCTAGGCCTCTATCCTAATCCTGCCAGCAAGGCAGTAACGGTAAAAGTAGATAATACCTGTATTGGAGGAACACTTGTAATTATGAATTCTACAGGACAGGAAGTTGCCGGATGGGATGTGAGGAACCCGGAGTTTACTTTGCCGTTAAACTCCCTTGCTAATGGCATATACTTTGTAAAAGTAACCAATAGCAAAGGCCATTTTAATATGAAGAAGCTGGTGGTTCAGAAATAAAGCTTACTTATCAAGCTTAATCCTGTTAACGCTATAAACGCCTCTGCCTTCGGCAATCAGGTTTTCGCGGGTATCGTGGTAGGCAATCATACGTGTAAAAATTACTTTGCTGCCGCTTTTTACAATGGTACCTTCAGTAATTAAATCTCGGGCCTGGCCGGGAGCCAGGTAATCAACCCGTAAATCGATAGTGGAAAGTTTATCGTTTTCGTGTTTTAATGTGGTAATGGCCGCTGCGCCACCAACGGCATCCATGGCTGTGGCAATAACGCCACCGTGTATGCTGCTTCTCCTCACGTCGCCAATCAACTCGGGCCGGTAGGGTATAAGTAGCGAAACAAAGTTTTCGCGGGCTTCCAGCAGCTTAAATCCAATAACTTTATGGAAAGGAATAAAATCTTCAATGATGCTTTTAAACAACTCGTATTGCTCGTCCATGATTTTAATTTGGGCGAAAGGTAAGCAGTTAAGGCAGAATGTGGGCTGTGCTTAAATGCCAACGTGTAAATGCTACCACAAAAAATACAAATAATACAAGTGCAAATGCACAACTACAGGTATTTTTGCGGTAGTGAAAAAGATACCGCTATACGATATATGCACCATTAAGGAAGATGCCTTTGCGTCGGACGAGTTGTTGGTGAGCAGGTTTGCGCCCTATCTTAAAACGCACTCGGCTTTGTGTAAGGTGCACCGGCACAATTTTTTCCATCTCATTTATTTTACAGCCGGAAGCGGGTCGCATTACCTAGATTTTATAAATTTTAAAGTAACCCCCGGGCAAATATATTTTATGACCCCGGGGCAGGTGCACAGCTGGAACTTTAAGACCGGGCCGGATGGTTATGTAATTAATTTTTCGGAGAATTTTTTCCGTTCGTTTTTAGCCAACCCGGCTTACCTGGAACAATTCAGTTTCTTTTTGGGAGTAGCAAGCAAGTGTGTAGTGAATTTACCCGATAAAGCTCAAAAGAAAGTACAGCTTTTGATGGAGCAGATATTAAATGAGTCGGGGAAGGAGCGAAGCAGTCATCCTGATATCATAAAGCTTTGGATGCTGGAGGTATTTATGATTACCGCCGAACATACGCAAGTCCGTGATGGCAAGCCTGAACAGCCCACGGGGCACCCAGTATGGACTGGTTTTAAAAAACTGGTAGATGAAAAATATATGTTGCTGCATTTGCCCAGGGATTATGCCTCTCTGCTTTATGTAAGCCCTAATTATCTAAATAACTTATGCAACCGGGTAACTGGTAAATCGGCGGGGGCGGTTATCCGCGACCGGGTATTGCTGGAGGCGAAAAGGATGCTGGTAAATATGGATATGCAGATTTCGGAAATAGCCAACCAGTTGAATTTTACCGACCCCTCACATTTTAGCAAGTTCTTTAAAAAAGAAACCCACGATTCGCCCGAAAACTTCAGAAAGAAGATATTAAGTAATTCAATAAATCAATAACCATGTATACCTTAAATAAAGCCGACTTGCAGCCAGCATCGGCGCCGCTTATAAGTTTTGTAAAAGGCAAATGCCCCCGTTGCGGGCAGGGAAAAGTATTTGTTTCTGCCAACCCTTTTAATCTGCGAAAGATGGGAAGCATGGAGCCGCACTGCAAAAACTGTGGTCTTGATTTCAATCCCGAAACCGGTTTTTACTGGGGCGCCACTTATATGAGTTACGCTATAACCGTGGCCTTCAGTTGTTGTACCTTTGCAATTTCAACGGCCATGTTTGGATTTATGAATTCGCTCAGTCTTTACTATGTATCGGTAAACGCTATTCTTTTGGTTTTACTAAGCCCGGTATTTTTTCGCCTGTCGCGCTTATCGTGGTTATGGATATTTTATAAAACCAGGATAATTGGTTGAAATAACTGTGAAGTAAATTTTCACTGTCAGGAAGACTTTACCTGCTTTGTTTCTTGATGATGTCTGCGTTTGAAGGCAATTCTGCTGTTATTAAACAGCGGGTCTACCAGCGGAAGTTTTCGGTCGAAACGGACGGAAAAGAAAAAGCCGTCAGAATCAAACGCGGGATTTCGATTGGGCCCGAAAACATAAGCATTGGAAACGTGTACATGGCGGGCGCCGATGCAAATAAATACCTGGTCCTGCAATTTAAACTCGGCTCCGATACTATACTTAGGGGTAAAATTAAACTGGGTGCCAACTCTGCCCGGGCCGTCATCATTGGTGATAGGGAAATTTGCGAGATTCCAGATAATACCGGCACCGTACTCAAAAAACAAATCCCAGTTGTTTTTATGCACGATGTACCACCGCGCAAAAGGCCGCGCACCAAAACCAGCGGTATGATTTAAAGGACCCTGGTACATGTAACTGGTAATTTCGCCACCTGCAGCCATCCATCTTAGCACCCGGTATTGAACGCCGGCGTTGTCAATGCCTACGGTGTAACCCTTCCGGTTGCCATAACCCATGGTAACCCCGGGCTCATCAAAAACGGAAAAGCGGTATTTGGTGAGGGTATCCTTTTTCGAAAATATCTCGCCCAGCAAAAACGTTGTAGCAATGGCAGAAACTCCCCAGGCAAACCCGGTACCGCCCTCTAACCCAACGGGATAAAAACCTAAAGGATTTTCGGCCCACTGTACAAATTTTGATTGCGCACAAACCGATTCGGAAGTGAGCAAAAAAAAGAGGAACAGAAAGATTAAGGGTTTGCAAGCGGATTTCATGAAATGACAAAAAAAGGCAATCGTTGTTTACGCAAAGAACCGCAAAGATTTTGTAATTATTTGAACCATTTGTATTGGCCTGAACCAGCGATAAAAGGCGGAATACGACCAGGAACGGTAATTAAGGCAAGTGGTTTGTTTTTTTATCTTTACCACCATTATTAAAGGTATATGTTTCTGCAGGATTCGGTATTCAAATTGATGGAGGGCACACTGAAAATTACCGGAGAAACGTCTCAAAACAAGCCATCAGGTAAAAAATAAGAAATATGGTCGTTGGAAAACTATTGGCCCGTACTTTTTATTTCTTACAAAAAAGAATGGGTTTAACCATTGGCCTGCGCAGAAGGGACCCTGATAAATACAAAGCGAATAACTTCTTCAATAATTTCCTGAATGATTTTATTTATTGGTTGCTTATCCTGGACGATGTAAGGAACAGGGCGTATGAAAACTCCATGGCCAGAAATATTAATGCTAAAAGCAAGGTGCTTGAAATTGGTACCGGAAACAAGGCTTTTTTGACCTTAATGGCCCATAAACGAAGCCCTTTGTTGCTGACAACTATCGAAGAAAACAAGGAGAGCTATTTAAAAGCCAGGCGTTTAATTGAAGGCCAAAATGCGGAAAATATCAAAATTGTTTATGGCAACGCCAAAGAGATAAGTTTGGATGAAAAGTATGATGTACTGGTGCAGGAAATTTTTGGTTCCATTGGAAGTGCTGAAGGGGGTGCGGTGGCCGTTAGCGAAACTAAAGCGAGGCTGCTTACTTCTGACTGCAAATTCATTCCGGATAGTTGCCTTACATACATGGTACCTGTAAGCACTTTTAAACCGGGTGCGGCCGAGCGGGTATTAAACTACCTGGTTTCGGATAATATCGGTGAAGTTGGATTTTTCAGGATATACAATTTTCCTAAAAAACTGATACTATCAAAGCCCCAGGTATTTGAGGACCTTACTTTTTGTAATCCCATAGTTTTAAAAGAAGAACTGGTTTTGCAGTTTGTAATTACGCAAAGCGGAGCCTTTGACGGGGTTCTTTTTTTTATTGAACTTAATTTTGATAACGTTGAAAAGGTAAACGCGCTGAACGATATTACGAACTGGTCTACCCCATACGTCAGGGTTTTTGAAAAACCGGTACAGGTTGAGAAAGGGGATGTAGTGGAAATTACCTCGTTTAAGGATTTAAGCACCGAAGACCCCGTTTACGAAATCAGGATTGAGGTAACAACACCGCGGGCAAAATACAAGGGCAATTTTAAATGGGGGAGCAGGAACCGTTGGGCGATTAAAACCGATGATGCCCGGGCTGGTTCGTTAGAGACGATTCCGGATAAGGCCGATTACAGCGTGTGAAATTACCTGCGCCTTTAGCTGTTCGCCCGTGGCGTTTAAATGGCAATCATCCACATAATACTTATTGAACAGAGCCGAGTCGTTATTAAGATTTAGGAAGTTATAGTTCAGTTTTTCAGCAGCGGAACTCATCATAGTATTAAACAGGTAAACATTGTTTCTCAGCGTTTCGTTTTCCTTCACCATTACATTTGCCGGATTTAATACAAAGGGCAGCACCAGCACATCAGCGCTATCGGTTTTTATTTCCCGCATCAGGGTATTGAAGTTGTGATAAAACGCCAGGTAACTGTAATCGCCGGCGTGCATCATGCTGTCAATGTTTAAGTGGTTCCATTTGCAATACGCAGTACTTTCATCTCTTTCAAACTTGTAGAAAGGATGCTCGGTTATGCTGCTGAAAAACAAGCGTATGATAACATAACTGCAGAAATAGGATTTCAATAACCAGCGCGACCTTGGCGGCAATGGACTTAGGTTAAAATCCATGCGGCGGTAATTTGTATAATCGGGCTGGTAATTGCCATCGCCGGTATTGATGATGGCATCGTTGCCTCCAGATTGTATGATAATAAGGTCGGGTTTGTAATAATGATATTTAAACATATACTGCGCCAGCTCTTCGGCCGAGGTGCCGGCTTCAATTCCTGCATTCAGCACTTCCACGCCTTTGTACCTGGCGCTAAAGCCGGGTATTGAATCGCAGGTACGGTTTAATAATGAATCGAGCTGGGCCGGGTAGGTTTGCTTAAAACTGCTTACGCCCATACCATAGGTAGTAGAGCCCCCCATGCATAGGATGCGGTATTTACCATCATGAACCAGGGGAACGCGCTTGCCCCGGTATCCATCTTCATTATGCTCCTGCTGGCCCGATTTAGCGTACCGGGGGTAGGCAATATAAGCAAGGTATGGTTGGGCCAGATATCTCGGTAACTGCTCAGCAGCAGTGTCGCCCATCAGCATTGCCCTGACATGGAAATAACTGCTATTGGACAAAAAATCATAAGTGGAGTCAATTTCTCCCCTGCTATTAATACCACGAACATTATCCTTCAGCATTACTACGTAACCTGTGGTTTCGGTTACCACCAAAATAATTACCACCATCAGGCACCAGTACAGGAAAGTTTTTAATCTGCCTTTAGGCATTGTTCAATTGTTTTGTCGAACAAAGATTCACTTTTTAATTCAATTTTGAAGAAAGACGGTATGCCCGCTTTTACACGCAAATTTTTTATACCGGAAAGGAAGAAGTTTGACCGATATAAATTTCGCGGCTGATATTCATCAGCATTTTTATGAGTTCCGCAGGCTTTATTTGTGCTGTTAAGCACTTAGTATATAGAATTAATAGAGTTATGTTGTGAAAAGGAGAATTGCATTTATAAGTCTGATGACATTATATGCTGTTTATAGCGTATGGATATATACCCGGGGTACAGACACCGTTTTACCCATGGATAAAAAGCAAGCTAAGGGCAAGCAGATATTTGAAGAGCACAACTGCCAAAGCTGTCACCAGTTGTTTGGATTAGGCGGTTACCTGGGGCCAGAGTTAACAACGGTCATTTCAGACCACGGTTCATTGTATCCGGCGGCCCTCCTGAAAAGTGGCAGCGGACGAATGCCCGATTTTCATTTTTCGCCCCCCCAGATAGAAGCCATAATTGCGTACTTAACTTATGTAGATCAATGTGCCACTACCTATAAAAACACAGGCACCCACCCCGGCTCATGAATCACAAAAAAATTGCTCATCTTTTTATATTAACCGGGTTAAGCACTTTGATGCTGGGTTTAATGTTTGGTGTAATTGGCGGGGTTCAATACATCATACCGGGTTTTTTAAAAGGCCTGCTTGACTTTCAGAAAACAAGGCCATTGCATGTTTACCTGGTTATCAGTTTTATATTTTCATCGGCCGTGGGTTGCGTTTATTACTTTTTACCCGGAGTAGCCGGCCGTAAACTTTATTCGCCCCGGCTGGCTTTTGCGCATTGGATGTGTCAGGTAGTCATATTGGTAGTGGTAATAACCGGATTTTTTTTGGGTCACTTTTCGGGCAGGGAATACCTGGAATTTCCTCCGGCACTGGTGGTGGTAATTTTAGGAGGATGGTCGTTGCTGATTTTCAACTTTTTTAAAACTATGAACACCCGGTTCGATCATCAGCCGGTGTATGTGTGGAGCTGGGCAACCGGTGTTATTTTCTTCTTTATTACCATCAGCGAGGCGCACTTGTGGGTGTTGCCATATTTTCATGATAACATAGTGCGTGATTTGACGGTGCAGTGGAAAGCCCTGGGTTCTATGGTGGGTTCGTGGAATATGCTGGTGTATGGAACTACTATGTTTGTTATGGAAAAGATTACCAACGATAAAAGTGTTGGGCGCACAAAAACAGCTTTCTTTTTCTATTTTCTCAGTCTTACCAATCTGATGTTTAACTGGGGGCACCATACCTATATAGTGCCTGCATCACCGGTGGTAAAAGAGGTATCGTATATCATCAGCATGACCGAATTATTGTTTATCGGGAAAATTATTTATACCTGGCGACAGGCTTATAAAGCCGCAAAACTCAATTATAATGTAATGGCTTACCGGCTTTTTACTGCGGGTGATATATGGGTGTTCCTCAATCTTATATTAGCGATTATTATTTCGGTACCAGCTATTAATTTTTACAGCCACGGCACTCACATAACGGTGGCGCATGCTATGGGAACAACGATTGGCATTAACACTAACCTGTTGTTAGGATGCCTGATATACCTTGCATTTTTACAAGCTCCCGACCTTGCGGACAAGTATAAAAAGTATTTTGCTGTGGCCATACCGGCGCTTAATATTTCGCTATTGGTGTTTTGGGTGGCATTGATTGTGTGCGGGGTACTTAAAAGTTTTGATATGCAGGATAAGGTGCCTTTTGCTACCATGATGCAGCACTTGTATCCCTGGTTTGCGTTGTTTAGCCTGGCAGGTTTATTTGTAATGCTTTGTCTGAGTTTAATACTATTACCCCTTATTGCTATTTTTTACAAAAGCCTGCGGGTGTAAAAACCGGGAGCAGATTTAGAATTTTTGGATACGCTTTTTATCCTTCCCTGTTTTGTACCACCAGTTCGGTATAGCCGGTGGTGGTGTCTATGGCGCGTGTGAAACGTAATTGCGTAGCTTCACCAATAATAATTTCGGCGGTGGTGTATATCGTGTTACCGTCTAACAGGTGTCCGCCAATAACGTTGCCTGTATCATCGGCCAAAGCTATGTGCAGGTGTAAACCATGCATAGACAGAGTGCCTGATAAAGAAAGTATTTCAAATTTTTTTGCAGCGGTAAAACCTTCTGTTTGCCCTGCATAACGCAGGTTGCAAATGGAAAGGCTGCCTACGCAGCTCATGATATAGCCGGCTTGAACCTGATGCTCATTTACAAAAGCGGCCAGCGATTTTTTTAAATCGTGACCGGGATGCAGGCGCAGGGCGAATATTTGTTGTGTCGCGCTCATTTTTTTGAGTGAAGATAAGAAAGCGCGTGTTCAACTTACATTTCCAAATCTGCCGGCGGAAAAAGCACTTCACCGGTATCTGTATCTTCAACCCGGATAGCGCACTGGGGGCACTGTTCGGCCGTTTGAACTACTTCCGTAACATTTATATCTGCGCTAACACTCGCTGTTGATTGTCCATGTTCGTTCATGCTAAAAACTGCCGGCAAAAAGCCAACGCACAGACGAGAACCCACACAACGGTTATGATTAACAGTTACTTTAATGGTACTCATGGCTACTTTAATTTCTCGAAAGTGATAGGAAGATTTTTGAGCGCCCGGTGAACCACCGATGGATAATAATTTAAGTAGGCTTCTTTCTCAAGCTTCGGAAAACTAATGCGCTTTATCATTCCCGCAAAAGCTTCTTCGGCTTCCATGCGCGCCAGCGAAGCGCCCAGGCAAACATGTATGCCATGCGCAAAGGCCACGTGCAGGTTAGGATCGCGGGTTATATCAAGCCGGTCAGGGTCGGGAAACTGTAGGGGGTCGCGGTTGGCGCCGGAAAGACTTACCAGCAAGCGGTCGCCTTTTTTAATCAGCTTATCGCTTATCATGATATCCTCTTTGGCCCAGCGCACGGTTGACTTAACCGAGCCATCATACCGCAGCAACTCTTCCACGGCCTTCTTTATCAACTCCGGTCTTTTTTGCAATAACTCCCATTGGTCGGGGTTGTTCATCAGGGCCCAGGTACCGTTGGCAATCAGGTTCATGGTGGTTTCGTGGCCACCGAAAATCAACAACACACAAGTGCCTAATACATCATTGTAAGTAATCTGTCCCGACTCTTCCGCCGAAATAAGCAGGCTTATCATATCAATACCGGGGTGCTCGCGGCGGTGGGCTATTAATGGTTCAATGTAATTTACCAGTGCTGTAATTCCCTCGCAGGCAATTTCGCGGCGGCGCGGTTCATCAGCTTTAATAAAAAAGAACACGCCAATAGCTTCAGACCATTCTTTAATTTTTTCGCGGTCCAAATCGGGCGCGCCAATCAACTCAAGCACTACCGACATGGGTATATCATAAGCCAGGTCGCGCACCACTTCCATCTTGCCTTTGTCAACCACTTTATCGAGTGTTTTTTGCACGATCTTGCGCACCATGGGGCGGTACCTTTCAATGGCTACGGGTGTAAAAAGTTTGTTGAGCAACATGCGCAACACAGTGTGGCCGGGAGGGTCTCTAAAGACCATCCAGTATTTCAGCACCTTAAAAATTGGCGCTATTTCGTCGCGCTCTTCGGGTGTCAGTTCGTTTTCAAGATATCCCATCCGGTCCGACGAAAAATGGTCGGGGTCGCGTAGTACGTCAACCACTTCTTTGTAACCGGTAAGTACCCAGCCCTTCCAGCGTTCGTTCCAGTGCACGCTTTCGGTTTCGCGCAGGTTGCGGTAGTAAGTATGCGGGTCGGCAATAACTGCCGGGGCCATTAAGTCATCGTTCAGTAATGTTACTTCCATTGTTTGGATTTTAATCGGGTAAAGTTGATTGCTTACCCTACTGCGGCCAATGATATAAATCAGGCGCAGGCCTAGCGTTTATTAGGCAGCAGGCCCGGGTTGGTATTTGTAACATTATTGCTGGCGAAAATATGAGTAGTTAATCTGAACGTTCATAAAATCCGTTTGGAACATGCTTGGGGCTTAAATTTTTTAAATATCCTGTTTAATGTATCATAAAGATCAACTGTTGTAAAGGAACGTTGCAAGTGGAGCAAATAATTATGACGGAACATGCCGTACGGGAGTATGAATTTGAAAATAATAATTAATATTATTTTCAAATAAACATTGATACATGAAACAGGATTTGCCTGATAAAAATGAAGCGGGTACCCCTGGTAACGGAGGATACCGGTTGGCTTTTTTAGCGGCGGTGGTGCTAAATGTAACATCTTTAGGGTTTGGCCTTTTTATGGGGTTGGGCGATTTGCAGATAACAAACGGCTATTTGTATTACCTGGTTTACCCGCTGGTATGCATTGTTTTATATAGAATGTTCGGTCGCTATTTTGTTGTATTAAGTGGAAGGCGCGAAAAGAACCTTGGCCTTATTTATGCTTTGATGTATCCGCAAATGCTGTTTATTGTTGGAACCTATAGCCATTATCAAATGATGGAATACTGGCCGCTTTTTCTTCCGGATATTTTGTTTGCGCTTGTTTTTACCGCTGCCTTTGCATTGAATAACAAGAAATTTGCGCGCGACAGTGATGGGAGTTTTGCAAGGTTAGCCGGAATATGTTTGCTGGGCCTGATACTGGGTTTTGGTTTTAGTTATCTTTATAATGTTTCGGGCACGCAAACCGAACCGGTAAAATACGATGTTACTCTTGACCACCGGTACCTGGAAACCAAACAAGGGAAACATGGCACGTACAACATATACCACATCGTAGTTAAACCATGGCAATACAGTCAAATGACTAACGACTTTACTGTGAACAAAACTTTTTACAACAACCTGAACTGGGACAAACCTATTTCCATACAGGTTTTTACCGGCAAACTGGGTGCGCCATGGTATAAAGTCTGGGGTTATTATGTTACACCCGGGCCTTGATAACATGGAGTAGCCACAGAAGTTTATTGGCTTTTCATGGCGTCGAGGTACATTTTGTATCCTTCCAGTTCGTCTTCTCTAACCGGTTCGGTTTTTATCAACTCGGGCTTATCCGCTAAAAATCCTTCTTTGGCCAGTGGAAAGTGACCGACCATAATATGCAGACTATCTGAATTTAAATTTTTCGGTTTTAAAGAAAAAGTATCGCGATATACCCTGAGGTGAACGATGCCATTTTGATTATCGAGCACCAGCACTTTTGAAACCGAATAGATGTTGGCGGAGTCTTTGGTAACGTATAAGCCACCCACTTGTATGTCGGCGGCTTGCGTATCGGAAACCATATTTGCGCTATTCGATTTGGTTTGGCAACCGCTTCCAATAAGCGCAATTATTGAACATAAAAGCAAAGCCCGAAGGCTTGTTAGCATTGTTTTTTTCATGGATTGAATATAAGCCATGACAGCAAATATAGCTTTGACAACTTTTTAAAAGTTGTCAAAGCTGCGGGTGTGCTATTGTTTGAACTATGATTTTTGTGATTGATTTGATGGCCCTGATTTAGTTTTCGCGATAACTGCCCATAACGGTGCCTCAATCACAGGCCATCATAAAAATCAAGCAAATCCTAGTTCAGACAAATGGTGGACGGAGGTTATAGGTATAGTGGACCGTAGTGGGGCGCTACGCTGAAATGGGCTATGGATAAAATTTTGCTTCCAGGTTTAGTAAGCGAGCGCTGTGATGAACAGTAATGATATCTATCCTGGTTTCGGTTACAATAAAATAAATTATCCTGTATTTCCCTGCCACTATCTGGCGCAGTCGAGCAATATTATATTCGGTTACAGGATGGCCTATTTCGGGTTGCGACGATAGTATTTCTACCGCCTCATAAAATCTTTGAACCTGCTTTTCAGCGTAATAAACCGAGTCCTGGGCGATAAAATGGGCGATGTTTTTTAAATCTTCTTTTGCCCTGCTTGTCCAATTGATTTGAACCATTGTGCCATTTCGGTTTTAAGCGACTCGTGAGATGTTATCTGACCCTGCTCAGACTGTAACAGGCCTTCTTCAATATTTTGCATTAACAATACCCTGTCGAGCAGGTCGTCAACGTTTATTTGCTCGGGCATCTCTTCCAACGACTTGAGCAATTTTTCTTTCGATATCATAAAAATGTTTGTATGCCGAAGATAAACATTTCTTATAAGACCCGGTAGTGGAAACCAGCTGGCTAAGGGGTATAGCTTTGACAACTTTTTAAAAGTTGTCAAAGCTGCGGGTGTGCTATTGTCTGAACTATGATTTTTGTGATTGATTTGATGGCCCTGATTTAGTTTTCGCGATAACTGCCCATAACGGTGCCTCAATCACAGGCCACCATAAAAATAAAGCAAATCATAGTTCAGACAAATGGTGGACGGAGGCTATTAGCAGAGTGGAGCGTGGTGAGGCACTACGCTTAAGGTGCATGGTACGCTGAAAGGGGCGGTTATCCAGTTCAAAAACATGTTCAGGGTTTATGTTAGCTTTGAATAACAGTAAAAATCAGCTATGGGCCATTACGGGCTTTATATTTACGCTACTCCTTTTTTTATTCTTTTTCTCGGGTTTGGATATCTCTTCCGGAAAAGAATATCGTACATCTTTTGCCCGCTGGAAAAGTATAAAGGTGGTCGTTCTGTACCAGGAAATTACTATGGAAAGCGGGGGTATATAGGTTTGATGCACGCCATCCTGTCGTTTGGAATTTGTATGGCATGTTTTAGCCTTCTTTATGCTATTCCCGGTGCAAAAGAGGACTTTCAAAATAACATCATCCGAATCTCTACTTTTTTATTGCTGTGGCTGCTTTGCTTATTTATAACCGGTCTTTTAATAGAATGGTTTTTAGTGAGTACGGATGAGGATTACAAGCGCTGGAAACACGGCTATATAAATAATGCTGACTGAGGGGGCTTGAACGCAGAAGATTTAATGCAGCAGGTCGTTCGTCTGAACTATGATTTTTGTGATTGATTTGATTGCCCTGATTTAATTTTCAGGATAGTTGCAAATAACAACGCCTTAATCACTAGCCATCATAAAAATCAAACAAGTCATAGTTCAGACAAATGATGGACAGAAGCCATAGGCATAGTGTAGCGTAGTGGGGCGCTGCGCTTAAGGTGGGTTTACACTATTAATCCATTCAACCTTTACAAAAATTTTATGCTTCAATATCAATTACTTATACATTTAAAGAACCGCCCACCTATTTACACTTTTTGAAAGAAGCCATTACAAAGCATTGATAATCAATAGCTGCTTTTTAAAAGTGTAAACCCCCTACCCAAAACCGGTTATTGCTTCTTTTCTGCCATGCTGCTTTTTATTATGTCTTCAATTTGCTGTAGCTGCTCGGGCTTAAGCTGCTGTATGGTTTGTTGGTTTAGCACGGTGTTGTTAATCTGTATGTTGTTTTGGTTATTGATAACCACATCGCTGGCAGCGCCGGTGTTTTGCTTACTAACTGTATTGAGGTATAGTTTGGCGGCACCCATATCGCCGCGCAGGGCAGATTGCAGTATTTTGCCCAGCACCTGGTGGCTCATTAAGGCAAAGAGTTCATTTTGCTCATTCATAAGCGGGCTGGCTTTCATCGTTTCCATGTGTTTATGTACTGTCGGTCTGCTTAGGCCGGTTTCTTTGGTAACGCGGCTTTTGCTGGGCATCGCTCCATACATATTTACATGCTCCTGTATTGCCTGGGTAATTTTAGCGTGGTTAACCTCCCAAAGCCTGTCCTGCTCCACAAAGGCGCTTATTTTCTCTACAAAGGCATCGCGCTCGGTGCCGGTGGCGGTGTCGAGCTTGTTGTTCAGCAGGGCCATAAACTCCTTTTTCTTTTCGGCAGGCAGTTGGTTAACATGGTGGCGTTCAATTTTATCAAGGGCCAGCAGGTGTTCAAACTGTTGGGTTTGGGGTATTGGGTCGGGCAGGGTTTCGGTTTGGGTTTCCTCTTCGGTGGGGGCTTCGGTTTGGGTTTCGGGTTCGAGGATGGCCTTGTAGCGGGCCATCTCGGTTTGGTATTTGGGCCCCAGGGCGCGGGTTAGCCTAAGGCGCAGCATTTGTTTAAATTGTTCCTGTTCTTCGGGGCTTAGGTGTTGCAGGTGGTGGGGCTCAGGCTTTTCCAACGCAGCAAGGCGGGCAAATTCGGCCTGGAGGGTGCGGCTGTTTTTCATAGTTGTTTTTTTGAGCAAAGTTGGGCGGGTGGTGCGCAATGTATTTGCGTGGGGGATGGTGAGTTTTGGGCTGTGAGCTTTGGGCTTTGAGCTTTGGGCTGTGAGCCGTGGGCTTTGGGCTATGGGCTGTGAGCTGGGGGTAATTGGCTCATAGCTTAAAGCACAAAGCTCACAGCCTGATGAAACAATTACCCGTGTTGTTGCGTTGAAGAGAGGCCGGGTGAAAATTATTTTTGAGAGGGAAAGTGAAGTTTTTTTGAAAAAAAGTTGACCGGTGTATTGGAATTTTGAAAATGGCTTGTATATTTGCGCTCCCAATCGAAAAGAAAACGTTCTTTAACAGCAAAACGAAAGGGTTTAAGCAATAGAAAATCAAAGCGTAGTGATACGCTTTCCAACCATACAAAGTGTTCTGATTTATCAGAACCCATCGTAGACAAACTTTTGGATAACTTAGGTAAACAAGAAGCGCTTTAAGCACTCACCTAAACCAAACCAAACCGCTGTGAAGCGGTTTATAACAAAAACATTCAGGCACACCATTCATAGGCTTCCAAAAAGAGGCGGTGGGAATTGTCGCTCAGAATGAAAAGTTTGTAACCCCATCCGTCCTCCATAAAGGGGATACCAAAGCCGAAAGGCTGAAGTAAAACGGAGCTCTATAAAAGGAGTGAAAAGAAAAGAGGGGCGAAAAAAGATTTTCAAAAAAAAGTTGCTCAAAATTTGGAGTTGTGAAAACGAAAAGCATATATTTGCGTCCCGTTTTGAAAACAACAAATTAGAGAGACGGAAATTGTTCTTAAAAAATTCTGGTTTTAGAAGTTGGAAACAACGTTAAAACTGCAAGTGATACTGAAATAACTTTACCTACGCGGTGGGGCCAAATAAGTATCGGAAGTTCTTTGAAATATTGGTAAGAAACATAGAAATTAATAGACAGGTAAATTATGCTAACATAACTTGCTTCTGTTGAAAGACAGAAGATTTTTCCTTTTCTTTTTGAATATTTGAATATGAAAAGGGATCATAACTCTTTTACTACGGAGAGTTTGATCCTGGCTCAGGATGAACGCTAGCGGGAGGCCTAATACATGCAAGTCGAACGGTAACAGGTAGCAATACGCTGACGAGTGGCGCACGGGTGAGTAACACGTACACAACCTGCCTTATACTGGAGCATAGCCTTGGGAAACTAAGATTAACTCTCCATAACATAACGAAGTGGCATCACTTTGTTATTAAATCTCCGGAGGTATAAGATGGGTGTGCGTCTGATTAGCTAGTTGGTGAGGTAACGGCTCACCAAGGCAACGATCAGTAGCTGGTCTGAGAGGATGATCAGCCACACGGGCACTGAGACACGGGCCCGACTCCTACGGGAGGCAGCAGTAGGGAATATTGGACAATGGGCGCAAGCCTGATCCAGCCATCCCGCGTGAAGGATTAAGGCCCTATGGGTTGTAAACTTCTTTTCTCTGGGAATAAAAAGCCCAACTTGTTGGGCCTTGAAGGTACCAGAGGAATAAGCACCGGCTAACTCCGTGCCAGCAGCCGCGGTAATACGGAGGGTGCAAGCGTTATCCGGATTCACTGGGTTTAAAGGGTGCGTAGGTGGCTTTGTAAGTCAGTGGTGAAAGCCCGGAGCTCAACTCCGGAACTGCCATTGATACTGCTTAGCTTGAATCACGTCGAGGTGGATGGAATATTACATGTAGCGGTGAAATGCTTAGATATGTAATAGAACACCGATTGCGAAGGCAGTTCACTAGGCGTGTATTGACACTGAGGCACGAAAGCGTGGGGATCAAACAGGATTAGATACCCTGGTAGTCCACGCCCTAAACGATGTAAACTCGACGTTAGCGATATACTGTTAGCGTCCAAGCGAAAGCGTTAAGTTTACCACCTGGGAAGTACGACCGCAAGGTTGAAACTCAAAGGAATTGGCGGGGGTCCGCACAAGCGGTGGAGCATGTGGTTTAATTCGATGATACGCGAGGAACCTTACCTGGGCTAGAATGTAACTTGACCGATCCTGAAAGGGGTCTTTGTAGCAATACACAGGTTACAAGGTGCTGCATGGTTGTCGTCAGCTCGTGCCGTGAGGTGTTGGGTTAAGTCCCGCAACGAGCGCAACCCCTATCTTTAGTTGCCAGCGAGTAATGTCGGGGACTCTAAAGAGACTGCCTGCGTAAGCAGAGAGGAAGGAGGGGATGACGTCAAATCATCATGGCCTTTATGCCCAGGGCTACACACGTGCTACAATGGCGTTTACAAAGGGCAGCAAGCCAGCGATGGCAAGCCAATCCCAAAAAAAACGTCTCAGTTCGGATTGAAGTCTGCAACTCGACTTCATGAAGCTGGAATCGCTAGTAATCGTGGATCAGCAATGCCACGGTGAATACGTTCCCGGACCTTGCACACACCGCCCGTCAAGCCATGGAAGTTGGGTGTACCTTAAGACGATAACCGTAAGGAGTTGTCCAAGGTAAAACCAGTAACTGGGGCTAAGTCGTAACAAGGTAGCCGTATCGGAAGGTGCGGCTGGAATACCTCCTTTTTAGAGCAATTTTCTGTAGATTATTTTTATGTTTCCCCAATATTTCAAAATTTATTAAGCCTTATCGTTGCTGGTAACACAGCATTAATTTTATGCAAGTAAAACGATAAGGTAGGATTTTAGAGATTGTTCTTTGATTGTATTTGCTACTTAGTCTCGTAGCTCAGTTGGTTAGAGCGCTACACTGATAATGTAGAGGTCGGCAGTTCAACTCTGCCCGGGACTACATTATCTGGTTGAGCCTGATGGCGAAAACCTGTAATGGGGGATTAGCTCATTTGGCTAGAGCGCCTGCCTTGCAAGCAGGAGGTAATCGGTTCGACTCCGATATCCTCCACAGTATTAGGAGTGGAAATTGAATTGAAGTATTAAATCGTTCTTAAAAATAGATTGAGCCGGAAAGCGGCCGGGGTTCAAACCCAATCAATCACATATTCTGCAATACACCGATTAGGGATAGCTCTGCGAAAGGTTATTGGTTGCGGGAAAAAGTTCTTTGACATATTGGTAGTTAATAAAGTTAAAACAATTTCAAATTACATTTGGTTTCGGCCAAATACAAAGAGATAATGAAAATTTGAAAGTTACTAAGAGCATACGGTGGATGCCTAGGGTTTGAGAGACGACGAAGGACGTGATAAGCTGCGATAAGCTTCGGGAAGCGGCACATACGCTTTGATCCGGAGATTTCCGAATGGGGCAACCCAGCCTGATGAAGTCAGGCTATTCCAGCAATGGAAAGTTAACCGGGAGAACTGAAACATCTAAGTACCCCGAGGAAGAGAAAATAATTTAATGATTTCCTGAGTAGTGGCGAGCGAAAGGGAAACAGCCCAAACTTTGGAGGCTTGCCTCCGGAGGGTTGTAGGACTACGATATTGACTTAAGATTACGATTAGAAGCATCTGGAAAGTTGCACGATACAGGGTGATAGTCCCGTAAAAGCAGTAATCTTATACATAGTAGTATCCTGAGTACCGCGAGGTCGGAGACGCCTTGTGGGAATCTGCCAGCACCATCTGGTAAGGCTAAATACTCCTCAAACACCGATAGCGAACTAGTACTGTGAAGGAAAGGTGAAAAGAACCGCGAACAGCGGAGTGAAATAGAACCTGAAACCGTATGCTTACAAGCGGTCAAAGCACCTTCGTGGTGTAATGACGTGCCTTTTGCATAATGATCCTACGAGTTGCTCGTCACTGGCAAGGTTAAGGTCTTTAGGACCGAAGCCGTAGCGAAAGCAAGTCTGAATAGGGCGAAAGTCAGTGGCGGCAGACGCGAAACCTTGTGATCTACCCATGGTCAGGTTGAAGGATGGGTAAAACCATCTGGAGGACCGAACTTATAAGCGTTGAAAAGCTTCAGGATGAACTGTGGGTAGGGGTGAAAGGCTAATCAAACTGGGAGATAGCTCGTACTCCCCGAAATGCTTTTAGGAGCAGCGTTGAACGAAGTTATATAGAGGTAGAGCTACCGATTGGGCTAGGGGGCTTCACCGCCTACCAAACCCTGACGAACTCCGAATGCTATATAATATATTCAGCAGTGAGGCAGTGGGTGATAAGGTCCATTGCCGAGAGGGAAACAACCCAGACCATCATCTAAGGTCCCAAAATGTACATTAAGTCACACAAACGATGTTCGGTTGCTATAACAGCTAGGATGTTTGCTTGGAAGCAGCAATCATTTAAAGAGTGCGTAACAGCTCACTAGTCGAGTGACCGGGCGCGGAAGAATAACCGGGTGTCAAATGTATTACCGAAGATATGGCATCGAAAGATGGGTAGGGGAGCATTCCAGCGGCAGCGAAGATTGATCGTAAGGTTGGTTGGAGCTTCTGGAAAAGAAAATGTAGGAATAAGTAACGATAAAACAGGTGAAAAACCTGTTCGTCATAAACCTAAGGGTTCCTGATCAACGTTAATCGGATCAGGGTTAGTCGGATCCTAAGGACCAGCCGAAAGGCGAC
>Ga0364881_10022_pt1:60000-97562 | contig 97562 bp, 88 predicted proteins | sample ExccelJu500001D4_5_FD_206923 | JGI IMG/M metagenome (GOLD analysis project Ga0364881, IMG submission 206923) | Enriched cells from Trout Bog Lake Hypolimnion, Wisconsin, USA - BchlTB.July30.5000.01.D4 | ecosystem: Environmental > Aquatic > Freshwater > Lake > Hypolimnion/Profundal zone...
TGAAATACCCTTAATCAATGCACAGGTTTTGCCTTCTCTAGCGGTCAAAATTAAATCAGGCCAATCGTTAACTACCGCTGAGGAAAAACTATGCATTGATAATTTCGACAATCTTTCAAAGCTTTTTACGCTTGAGGATTTAAATAAATATTTCTGGACGACGAAGAGAGAAGCAGGTGAACGTATCAATAAGGAAATCTATAAATATTGGAAGGATATTTATGTGGAATTACCTCAGTCAGAGGCGACACCATTAACTTTAAATTCGGAAATTGAGAAGCAAAATACCATTCCCCGGCAAGAGGCTTTTAGCTCTTCTAGAAATGAGGAAAATCTAAATAATGTCAAATCCAATGGAAGAATTAAGAGCGTAACAAAACCTAGGACAAAGGCATTTGAATTCGATGCGGCTAAAGTTCGCGGATGGATATTTGTGATAATTATCTTTTTGATGCTTGTCAATTTGATTTTTAGTGGTAAAAGAATTGGTTGTGAATGTAATGATGGAACCGATAGTTCTGCTATAAGTAATGGCGCATGCTCCCATCATGGGGGCGTTAAGCATTGGAAGAACAAACATTTGTGGGATTAAAACGTTACACCGTTGTTCGAAGTCTTACTGCATTGTATTTGAAGAGCTGACTGCGAACCTTCTTCCCAACCGGACCTCTTATCATCACAACCCGAATTCTTATAATTTCCCTAACTTCGTAAAAAAGGTAATCATGTCGCTAACATATACAGGCAAAGATACATTGAGAGAAATTGTGGGCATTGTAGAAGAAATGCCCGATGCGGTTCAGAAGCGCCTTTTAAGACACATCAAGCTCGAAAAGGCAAAGCTATTGGGTAAGGAGATTTCGAAAGAACAAAAAAAGGTAAAAGCAAAAGTAAGCGATGATGAAATTGCGGAAATGATACACCAGTACCGGAAAAAGAAAAACCCGAAATGGTAAACAGGTTTGTTTTTGATGTTAATAGCTGGGTATCGCTTTTTTACCGCGATAAGTATTTGAAGCTGATAGCGCTGTTAGAGAACGAGGAAATAGAAATATTTTCCTGTCGTGAAAATTTTTCGGAATTCAGGGATATACACAGCAAACACTCAGCTATCCGCAAACTTCTTCCTTCCGGCATTGAAAAATATGCCGCAGCGATAGATGAAATCTGCGAATTTTATGAGCCTCAAAAGCGATACTCTTTGCTCAATGATTATAAAGACAATTATCTCATCGACCTGGCCCATCAAACCAAGTCCATTCTGGTTTCTAACGACAAGCACTTTGATGTAGCAAAGAAATTGAAGCGACCCAAAGTGAGCATCATAACAGTACAGGAGTTTTACAGGCTAATGGAACTGTGATTAATCATTTCATTTATCATGCAACCGCACATTATTATGTAATTAATTGCGTAGGTTGATTTTCTAAACCCCGGGCTTGTATCTCACCCTGGCCTGTATAATAAACTAACCGACCTCAACGTTACCATTGTAGCGGTTGCCGGTTTTGTTGTGGCGAGGTTAATTTGGGTTAAACCATTTCGACAGGGAACACGTAAATGATATTATGAAAACGCTACAATACATTTTGCTTATTGGGTTTACGTGCCTGCTTTCGGTTAACGGTTATGCCGGAAATAAATTACCGGTTGACGCGAAAGGAGAGGTGGTTTATAAACACACCTTTAAACTCCAGTCCGGTATAAAACCGGAAGACGCTTACAATATGGCTCAGGATTGGTTTAACTCCAGTAATTCAGTATTCACCTGCCAAAATACCGAAGACCCAATTCAGGGAAGCGGCAAAAGCAAAACTTTTATTGAAGAAACATTCAAAAACCCGGAGCCACTGCAGTCGCTTGATCCCGAATCGGGGAGAATGGCTGGTAAGGGAGTCATGAAATATTACGGCTCGGTCAATTCAACTATTGGGGTGCTTTATATGGAGTATTATGTTGTGCTAGAAGTAGGTGACCATGAACTTACTGCTACCATCAGCAAAATGAAATACCATCACTATAACACCCGCACGTATGAAGAAAAGCCTATCTATGGATGGAAGGGTGGAAAACCTTATGATGCCGCTGATAAGCTTGAAAACATGGTAAACAATGCTGATGAAAATAAAGATGTTCAGGAGGTAGGAGCCTTTGTCAATAAAAAAATCAATAGTCTTTTGAATAACCTCCAGTCGTACCTGCAAACTGAAAAAGTGCTTGAGCCTTCGCAGGCCAGCCAGGCGGCAATTGGCGAAGATTAATGCAATTCAACAATTGTATACTCTAAAGTCTTAACCTGTCCTGCTTTTGCTGTAATGATTGCTGAGTTTTGATGCTTAGAATCTGAAGGCGAAAGCAGGACAGTTCCGATTATATCATCGGGGGTTAAATCATCAACATCCTTTACCTCAATGCTGATGGTGTCGCCTTTACTCATGGTTAGGTCGTAGGTTTCTTGTTGATTCTTATCGTTGTATTCAAAGGTGTTGAGTAACATCTTTGAGGAGAAGTAGGTGCGGCCTGCATATTTTAAACTCCAAACCAAATCAGGGTTGCTTTCAACAGGGTTAAGAACATAATAATCCCAAAGGTTACCTTGTGCATCGAGGCTATCCACCAGTATATGTTTTACCCAAAGCCTGAACTTCATAATGGGCAGTACGGTGACAGTTACCGAAGGCGTTTTTTCTTTGCGAAGCACGGAATGCAGTGTTTCTTTCTCTACCAGACTTATTACCGGGGTTAGCGTATGCTTCCCCTCTTTTAAACTAAATAAAGCAATAGGAACTGTAAATGTGAAGTAATAAGTGTTTACGCCCGCCATGGATAACTTTTGCGTTTTTTGCAAATAGAATGAGCCATCTTCATCGGCAAATTGCGTGGCAAAACCGGTGTTAACGGTAACTAATTTTCCATTCTCTTTAAATTTAATTACCAGCACATAAATCTTTTCAGTGTTATCGCCGGTCTTATTGAATTCATCTATGCTGTGCTCAAAGTAGACAGACCCTGAAAAAGTGCAAACGGCAGCGCCATTTTCGGTTGACGAAATGCTCTCAAACCTGGTTATAGCAGCGCCTTGCTGCAGGCCAAAAACATGCAGTTGAATGACGCATAGCAAAGCAATGGATGACAGTAACTTTTGCACCTATCTTTTAAGCTTTTCGGTTAACCACCTTTGATACTTAATGATTTCAGCATCCGATTCGGCTGCATCGAATTTGGCTTTCAGCATCTGAGCTATCTTCTTCTGAATCCTTTCATCACGTTTATAATCAGGCGATGAACTCATATCTTCTATCAGTTGAATGATTTCAAAATCGCGTTTAAATTGCGGTTCATTTTTAAGTGAGGCGAAAGTTTTTTTAACCTGGGCTAACCGGTAAAGTAAAGTTTCGGTATCACCCGATTCGAAGGTGATAATTAACTCGCACACTTCAATTTTAAGCTTGAATGATTTATCGGCTTTTTCGTAACTATCATTGATATACAAACGAACGAGACTTTTTAAAGAATCCTTGTAGCGGCCAATGTCGTACAAGGTAGCCGCGCGGTTGAGGTAAATGAAGAAATCGTAGTAGGTGTTTTCCTTCTTTCTCATTTCTTTTTCAAACTCCTCAAGCACCTTTAAAGCCTGTACCGGGTCGAGAACCGAGTAGTTAATATAGCGGGCGTTGTAATAGAAGAACAGGTATTTTTCGAAATGAAGTTTATTAAACGCCTGTATCTCATCTCCTAATTTTTCAGCGTATTCCAGCGATTCTTTAAACTTTTGATTTTTGTATAAAGCGTTGGCGCAGTAGGTAAGCATCTGAAGTTTTAATTCATGGTTTGATTTATCAAACCATTTTTCCTTTTCGAATTTCTGGAAAGTTTCTTTAACCAGTTTTTCGAGGGCAGGGTAATTATGTTGTTGCAAAAATATTTTGCTTAGTGCGTGGTAAATACGGGCCTCCAGGTTTTTCCCGAATACGGAGGTAGTTCGTTTCGATATGTCACGCACTTTAGCCTGCAGTTGCTTAAGCAAATCTTTATCCTGCGAGCCGAAGTTTTGTGAAACTTTTAACCGGTAAGAAAGCGTGGCCAGTATATCATCCAGCTCCCTGAGGTTAGCAATGGTAACGGCGTTTTTCGAGCGCTTTTCGATGTAGGTGGAAGGCTCAATTTCAATCATATTGGCTGAAAGCCGGATAAAATTAGCATACACTACATCTAGCAACTCATAGTTTTCAATTGAGTTGGCAAGGCGCTCGGCTTTGCGCAGATAAAACAGGCAGGTTTTGTAAAGGTTACGCGAGTAATAGACATAAAACAATTGCACAAATTGCAGCAACTCATACAGCTCGTTTTTATGGGTATGCAATAGCAGCAGGCTATCACCTATATCCTCTATCAGGCGGTTCTTAAGCCGGTAATAACTGTTCTTGTCTTCCTGGTTATATTCCAGTTTGCTGATTGCCTTTGATTCATCAAATTTATTGCCGGAAGAGCGGATGTAGTTAAAAAGTGCCAAATCCTTTCTTTCGGTTACCGAGCCTGAGCGACCATAAAAGAGCTTAAAATTCCGGATCTCCTCTTTACTTAACTTCTCTATAATCTGGTTCAAAATATCCATAGCAACAGGGGTTTTGGAAGTGTAAGATAAAAATGAAATTTTCTTCAAACAAAATTTCCTTTCCTTACTTTTAACAGTCTGGGTTTTATCAACAGATATTAAAACCAAAAAGTAACAAGTATGAGAGCCCTCCGTTGGATATTTTTAGCAGGTATATTTTTTATTTCTACCGGGGTTAATGCCCAGGCAAAACTGGGGATAACTATCGATTCGCTGCCCAGCCAAATAACGTTCCTGGATACGGGTAATCATAATTACAACCTGTATATTAAGAATTACGGCGATTCGGCCTTTGATAATACAGTGTCATTATTGTACTCGGTAAACGGCGCCGTTTATTCGGCGGACACCCAGGGTACCGGGTTTTATTTCCAATCAGGGACAATCACAATTGCGCCACAGGCTACTTACCAAACTACGGTGGGCGTAAATTTTAATTTGCCGGCATTTGAAACCGTTGGTTCGTCGGCGGTGGTTATCTGGCCCATTTCGGGGGCGGCTGCAACTTATGATTCGGTTTATTATAGCGTGCAGGTATTGCCGGCTGGGGTTAACAATATTTCAACAGTTCAACTACGGGTATATATCAACCAACAGCAATTATTTATACAGACAAATGCTCAAAATTTGCTTAGCCGTGTAAGAATTTACGACATAGGAGGGCAATTAGTACTGGAGCAGGGCATTTCGTCATCTACCACCATCCCTCTTACCCCCTTTACTTCAGGATATTACCTGGTGGAGGTCATCTTAAATGACGGAACCCGCCAGGTTTATAAATTAATTAATATGGTTAACCGGTAGTGTTTGAAATTGCATAAGTTCTTTTAATTTTATGAGGGTTGATGAAAGATTGTGTTTGGCAGTAATGAAAATTGAACCACGCTATGAAAAATATTAAACAACTGTTTTTTATCGCCTTTTTGTTTTGCCTTGTCAGCGTTAAAGCGCAGGTGGTTAATTTAAGACTTGATTCAACAATTGTTGGAATACCTGGCTCAATAAACCGGAACGATACCACTAACTGCCAGATTACCATTTATAATGACAGTGCTACTCCTTTTGTTGGGCTCATTTCTTTGGTGTCGTCTATAAACGGAACTGTGGATACGGGAACGGCTTCGGGCTCGCCGGTTTACTATCCCAACTCAATTTTTACTGATTCTATCCCTGCACATGGTTCGGTTACCCGGGGCCTGGTAATTACGGGCTTTACACCTCCGTTTATTATTGGATCCTCGGCAGTTGTGATCTGGCCGGTAGTTCTGAGTAGTGCAGACCAGGTTCATATCACTGATTCTATCACCACTTTAGTAAATGTAACTTATGGGGTTGGAATTAATGAACCGAATGATAAAAACCTGAAAGTGTTTATGGGCGGGGGAGAGTTGATAATACAAGAGAACGACCAGTATCTGCTAAAAAATGTAAAGCTTTATGATGTAGCCGGAGCCCTTCTTTACCAGCAGGAACTGACTATTTCAGGAGCCATAAACATGGCGCCTTTTGCCCCGGGCATTTATTTTGCCGAGATAAATTACGCTGATAATACCCGCAGAGTCGTCAGGGTTTTTAGTGGCAAATAGACCATTGATGGCCCTCAGCTTTACTGGTTTTTACTTTAAAATAGTTGTAGACAGGGGCCCCTCTTGGTACTACCCATCATTTTGTTATTTTCACGCCTCATAAATCAAACTAAACATGTCATACCTATTTACTTCCGAGTCTGTTTCCGAAGGTCATCCGGATAAAGTTGCTGACCAAATTTCAGATGCTTTGATTGATAACTTCCTGGCGCAGGACCCACAGAGCAAGGTGGCTTGTGAGACCCTGGTTACTACCGGACAGGTGGTTTTGGCAGGCGAGGTTAAATCAAATGCATATTTAGATGTGCAGGAAATTGCCCGCGAAGTAATCCGCAAAATAGGTTATACCAAGGCTGAATACATGTTTGAAGCCAATAGTTGTGGTATTTTATCTGCTATCCACGAGCAATCGGCTGATATTAACCAGGGCGTTGAAAGAAAGAAGCCCGAAGAGCAAGGTGCCGGCGACCAGGGAATGATGTTTGGTTACGCTACCCGCGAAACCGACAATTACATGCCTTTGCCGCTTGAATTAGCGCATACCTTACTGCGCGAGTTATCGGCTATCCGCAGAGAAGGAAAAGTGATGAAATATTTACGCCCTGATGCAAAAAGCCAGGTTACTATTGAATATAACGACCATAACCAACCGGTTAGAATTGATACCATTGTTATTTCTACCCAGCATGATGATTTTGCAAAAGATAAAGTGATGCTGGACCAGATTAAGAACGATGTTATCAATATTCTTACTCCACGTGTAAAGAAAAAGTTTGGTAAGAGTGTTCAGGCTTTGTTTAACGACAAAATCAAATATCACGTTAACCCAACTGGCAAATTTGTTATTGGCGGGCCACACGGCGATACCGGCTTAACCGGAAGAAAAATTATTGTTGATACTTACGGTGGAAAAGGCGCTCACGGTGGTGGTGCTTTCTCCGGTAAAGACCCTTCGAAAGTTGACCGTTCGGCTGCTTATGCAACACGCCATATTGCCAAGCACCTGGTGGCTGCCGGCATTTGCGATGAGGCGCTTGTTCAGGTGGCATACGCTATTGGTGTTGCCCAGCCGGTAGGTTTGTTTGTAAATACTTACGGCACTTCGAAAGTTGATTTAAGCGACGGAGAAATTGCGGCTAAGATTCTTAAAATGAAAGAATTTGATCTGCGTCCTTACTTTATTGAAAAGAGATTTAACCTTCGCACGCCTATCTATTTGGAAACTGCCAGCTACGGACACATGGGCCGCGAAAGCAAAGTGGTTGACAAGGTTTTCAATAAGGGTAAGAAGAACGAAGTGAAGATTAAAGTGAAATTGTTCCCCTGGGAAGAGCTGAATTCTTTGAAAGAAGTGAAGGCCGCCTTCGGTTTGAAATAAATACAAGATTACTTTACGAGCCTCAAAGCGATGGCTTTTTACTAATTTTCAGGGCCAACATAACTGTTGGCCCTTATTTTTTATGCGCAACGCAAAAATTGTAATTCTTGTTTTACTGCTGGTTGCGCTGTTTCCTTACCTGCTTACCTGTTTTTATGCGCTTCCCTTTGCCGATGATTTTTGCTTTGGCTGGACAGCCAGTGAAAACATTCCCTTTGTTCAGAAATTTCTGAATCAATACCTGCATTGGAATGGTCGCTATACATCTGATGTATTGGTTAATCTGCATCCGCTGACGACAGGTAGCCTGCTGTTCTATCAATGCATTTGTTTTGTCTCCATCCTGTCAATGCTTTGTGTGGTTTTTATTTTGGTAAGGAAATTTCTTAGCAATAACATGGCTTCGGTTTTTGTAGCCTTGTTTTTTCTACTCTGTTATTTGAGTTGTCAACCCAATATTACGGAGGGCGTTTATTGGTACATCGGGTTGGCAAACTATCATTGGGGGTGTATTTTTTTTATGCTGCAATTGCTTTTGTTAAGGGATTTAACCGGCGCCGGGAAAAGCAGAAGTCCACTTTTAATTGCATCATTGCTTTTACTGGTCGTTTCTATCGGCTTTAATGAAGTGGCGGCAGCTATTATACCTGCGTATTATTTTGCTGCGTTGATTTATTTTAGGAGGGATAAGAGCATGCAGCTACACCGGATTTTGTGGATGCATTTTGCTGTAGCTTTTATTGCTTCGGCCTTTGTCATTTTTTCGCCGGGTAATTTTACAAGGGAGGGTGTTTTTCCTGAGCATTTTAAACTGGTACATTCGCTTCTTTATGCTTCTATGCAGACCGTTCGGTTTATAGGGCGATGGAGCTTATCAGTACCTTTTGCTGCATTGAGTTTGATAGCGATTGGTAAGGCCGACGAAGTTAAAAGTGACCTGAAAAACACCGATTACAGGGTATTGCTGGTGCTATTGGTGTTTACCGTTTTTATGGCGGCTTTTTTACCCTATATGGCTACCGGCATTTTAGGGCAGCACCGCACCATGAATTATGTTTTTCCGTTCTTCATCGTTTTATGGTTTAGCAGTTTAATTTCTGTTTCCTGTCAATACCGGTGGCATGTTAAACTGAAGCACCTGGGAACCACCACGAATGTTTTTGTAATAGCCCTGGTGGCCATTGCCGGGCTGGTTATGCATGGTAACGGGGTATTAGTAGTAACCGATTTGCAGCGCGGCGTTTTTCAACAATACAGAACGGAGTTTATGGAAAGGCAGGCAGGTATTGTGCAACTTCCGCTGGCGCGTATTCCAGCATTACAAAGTGTTCCAGGCGCATTTAAAATAGTGGATGTAAAAAGCGATACCACCTATTGGGTAGATAAATGCATGAAGCGGTTTTACACTGAAACGGGGATTGCATTACATTAAACGGGTATTGGATTTACTTTAGAGCAGATTGCTTTCAAACAGGGTTTCTTTGCTTTTGGCTACGCATCATTTTTTCTTAACGGAAATAGCTACGGCGCAGGATTCAGGTAAGCTTACAACTATTTGATAAGTACAAAATCAGACCTTTGTTCACTTACCCTTATCGGCATTCATATAAAAAGTCAGAGCACCTGAGGGGCATTTTTTTACCTGGTCAACAATTTTTTCGGTGCTTGCTCCATTGGCATTAATCCAGGGGCTGCTCCTGGTATTAAACACTTCGTGCAATCCGCGAACGCAATTGCCGGAGTGAATGCACAAAGCATTTTTCCATACAATTGTTACTTCACCATTGGTGTATTCTTTGGTCAGATTATGGGGGTCCATGGTATTGAATTTGTGAATTAAAATTAGGGGTTTATCACAATAATAAAAACAGGGTTAATTCAATGTCTACAGGTTAAACACAAAAACCTTTGTGCATTTTGCGTTAACGGCAATCAATCTGCAAATAACAAAAAACGCAGGTAAAGCACATGCCTGCCGGCAGGGTTGCGGGTATGGTCGAGTATAATGGCGCCATACTTATCGTTCCTAAACTCAAGATTGGGCAACTGGTTTTTATCTTTTGCAGGAAGACAGGTAGCAATCCATCCTTCAGAAGCCGGAAAATTAAGCGTTAACTGTTTTTCGAAATCATGATAAAGGGCATCGAAAGATTTATCGTAACCGTCAGATTCTTTTAGCACCGATACAAAATCGAGTGGTGAGGTAATGAAGGGAAAGCTGTATAGCAGGTTATACTTTTCTCCGGGTATTTTAATTTTAGTGTTGTAAGTAAATTTATAATTCCAGAAGTTGCCCTCATTACGGGGGCTCATTTTAATTGGGTCGAAGGCTGAATCGCGCGAAGCCTTAAAAACTTCCATGATGGCCTTTTTTAGGGGCGCTACGGAGGCCGGCTTTTCTACAGGCTTGCCTGCAACTGTTGCCGGTTTTGCCGGTTGAACGGCAACGGGCCCTGGCCTGGCTTGTTTTTTTGCAATGGCAACTATATCGTTAATTACCAATGGATTACCGGTTTGGTTACTGAAAGCGAGATAAGTTATTTTCCCCGTTTTCAGATTCCCGTAAGTGGCATCAATAGTTAAGCCGCCACAGTGAAACCTGACGGTTGAGCGACCTATCAGTTTTTCTCCGGGCCCCAGTTTGCTGTATAAAGAAGAAGTATCATCATCCAGGCTAAGGTCGAGCGGAAGTTTGGCGTGGTATTTAATTGACTTTATGTCGCGCAGGTCGGGCACGTCACCGGTCAGGGTGATGCTTTCAATCTTTTCGGTAATAGGGTTGATATAAACTTTCAGCCCTTTGTTTCGGTTTTCAAAGTCTTTGTCGAGTAGCCAGTACTTCGTAAAATCTTTAAAGGCTTGCGAGCTGTTGCTCTGTCCTAATACGACAAGTAAATTGTTTCCGTCGTAAGCAGTAGTAACGCCGGAAGCATAGTAAAACATAAACGCGCACAACAATACAAATTTCATCACGTGGCAGGGTATTCAGCTTTCGAAGATATTTTAATTGTAGAAATGAAGCAGAGAATATTAACGCTCATTTATTTTTAACAACCGGTACTATGAATATCTTATCATATTAATTGTAACTTTATTGCGCAACAGCATACTTTTAGCATGAGAAAAATCCCTGCTCTTTTATTCTTAATGGTAAATGCTGTAATATCTGCCCATGCACAGTGGCAGGCCGTAAAGTCGTTAAAGGGCACAGCCAGTCCTATCGTATTAAGTAATGGCAGTGACATTATTGTAAGTAATAATGGGTTTTATCCTATGCCTTATTATTACTCTACCGATAACGGTAATACATGGGCATTTCAATATGACAGCTATCAAAGTATTCCGTATATATGGAACGGCGATGTGATAGTTGCCGACTCGGCGGGTAACGTGCTGATTAAACATGGTTTTAACGCGCCGGCTGGTTTGCTGTCTTCGTACTTTATGAATCAGGGTCTGGTTCCACATTATTTGGGCTACTCCAACGGACGCTTTTTTGCATGGGTGCCTAATGACAGTACAGCGCGCATATATTACTCGGACGATACCTGTGTTACCTGGAACCTGGTTACGCAAATATGGAGTGCTAACGAGTTTGAAGCGGGTAGTTTTGTGCAGGCCAGTAACGGCCTGGTGTATGCGGCTAACGATTCAACTATTTTCCGTTCGTTTGATAATGGCAATACCTGGGATTCAATTCCCTGGAAGTACGTAACCGGTTGGATGGTGGCACGCGATAGTGTGGTGGCTTTTATCAACGATCATAATTACCCGGTATCATTTAGTACGGATGCCGGTACAACCTGGCATTCCACTGATTCGGCGTTTACAAATAATCTTACTTGTCCGCTGGCCATTGGCGACTCGGGCATTTATGCGGCGTATGTTCTGCCCAGGTACGGGTTATATTGTATTAATATCCAAACCGGTAATGTTACAGATATTGACCTGAGTGCGATGGGCGATCCCGATATCAGCACTATTACCTATAACCAGGGTAAAATACTGATAGGCTCCAGTTTGTCGGGCTTGTATGAATATACCGAAAGCACCAAAACCCTGCAGGCTTTCAGCAACCCTTTGAATGAGCTGGCGGTGTGGAACTTTAATGTCAGTAATAAGCAGATTTTGTTGAATACTGTAAGCGATGATGCGGTTGAGAATTTGGGCGCCAGAAATGAGCTGATTTATTCGGCCGATAACAGTGCCACGTTTAATGTTATATTCACTAATTATTCGTATATCTATTGCCCTTTGCTGGTTGATACGCAAGCTTTATTTTTTGGAAGCAGATACCTGGCCAACGACTCGGATTATTACGAGTCGCATTTATGGTTGTATAAAATGACTGCCGGTCAGCCGGCGGCTATTTATACCGACACCGATTTTACCGGACCGGAGTGGATGTTTTGGGCGGGCACCAAACTGTTTGTTTACGATTGGATAAAAGCGATGGTATTTGTTTCGGCCGATACAGGTGTAACCTGGTTTGAAGCCGATACTTTGAGCCGGGCCGAAACTTATGCCCAATACAATGACAGTGCATACTTTGTTTCCAGCGGGCTGATTACCGTTTATGATAATAACGGCAACCGGGCTTATGTTCTTAGGGTGCCTCAGTTGGTTAGTGATTACGGCGCGCTTTTGGTGAATGATAGTTCGCTGATTTTCTGCAGTGGCCCATCTGTTTTTCAGGTGATGAGGAACACCGGTGCTGTAAACACGTTGGCGACTTCGCTTGATTTGAATAATGGAACAGTAGATGCAATGGTAACCAGCCATGGGTATTTGATAGCCAGCACCAGCAATGGCGGTGTTTACGAACTGGCGCCGGGCGCCACGCAATGGCTTGCGTTTAACCAGGGGCTGGATGGCTGTAGTATTGGGGCCATGTATATAGGCGATTCGGTAATTTATGCCACGCTTCAGTCAGCCTGGCTTTGGGCGCGTAATCTTAGCGACCTGCAGGATGTAACCGGAGTCGAAAAGCCTGCAAGTAATTCTATTGCTGTTTACCCCAATCCGTCATCAACCATGGTGAGAGTGAACACTGGTTCTTTAGAAACCGGCACAATCGCTGTTTATGACATAACCGGTAAACTGATAATGCGCGAAGCGCTGATTAACGCAGTGGCAACTATTGATGTTACGGACTTTGCCGAAGGCGTTTATTTTGTAAGGGCTTTTGATGCTGATAAAAATGTAACCGGTAAGTTTGTGGTGAGTAAATGATTTTTCACTCCTTCTTTTTAACCTTGCCTTCTTTGTTAATGGCGCCCAGTAAACCATTTTGCTTTACATTACCGGTGCCCAGGTTTTGAGCCAGTATTACCTTACCCGAGCCGTGCTTGTTTTTCATTTCATCAATGGCTCTATATAGCAGTATGTCTTTTTCACGGTCGTCGAACATATTTATCTGGTAATTGCCATCGGCCAGGTCGGCAAAACGAACGCCAATCAACCTTACCTTTCTTCCGCGCTCATACAATTCATCAAACAAAAACAAGGCTTTTTCAAGCAATACTTTGGAGTTAGACGTGGCCGGTATGGCTATTTGTTTTGACTGGGTAGTAAAATCATCGTACCGCAATTTGATAGCCACACAGCCCGACAATTTTTTCTCGCCCCGCAACTCAAATGAAAGCTTGTCTGATAGCAGGATAATTACCTTTTTAAGCCATTCGGTATCCGTAGTATCACTTTCAAAAGTGCGTTCGCTGCTCATACTTTTGGGGTCATGATAAGGAGTTACCTCTCCGGTATCGATACCTTGCGAACGGTGCCACAGATAGCTGCCCTGCTTACCAAGCATGGTTTGCATGGCCTGTAATGAAAACTGCCGCAAATCGTAAATGGTTTCAATGCCTTTGGCTTTCAGAAACTCAACCGTTTTTTCGCCGCACATGGGTATTTTGCCTACCGGTTTGCTATCTAAAAACTCCTGTTCTTTACCCGGAGGAATCATGTACTGCCCGTTGGGTTTGGCCTCGTTGGTAGCCATTTTAGCCAGCATTTTATTGATGGATAAACCCCATGAAATTGGCAAGTTTGTTTCGGCAATAATCTGGCTGCGTAAATCGGTGCTCCATTTATAGCTACCGAAAAACTTTTCCATACCGGTAAGGTCTACATAAAATTCATCAATCGAAGCTTTTTCAAACACCGGTGCACGATCGGCTATAATATCGGTTACTATACCCGAATAGCGCACATACTCATTCATCCGGCCGTTTACAAAAATACCATCGGGGCAAATTTTTTTGGCGGTTACAATAGGCATGGCACTGTGCACCCCCATTTTGCGCGCCTCATAACTACACGATGAAACCACACCCCTGTTGCTGGTACCGCCCACAATTACAGGCTTACCAATCAGGCTTTTGTCAAACAGCCGCTCCACCGACACAAAAAACGAGTCCAGGTCAAGATGGAGAATGCTTCTTTGCATGCTTGCGAAGATAAGATAGTTTCGAGTTTCTGGTTTCAAGTTGAAAGGCAAATACGGTAACCACAAGGGACACGAAGAAAATGCTACACCAAGAGAACAAAGAGATGGTGTGCTTTGTGGTGCGATGTTTTAGATTTGTGACCTATAAATATATACTATGAAATATTGCTATTTAATTGGCTGCCTGTCGTTAAGCGCTTTGCCGGCTACTGCCCAAACCAAACAAGAAAAAGAAGTATCCAAAGCTGTTGAGGCATTGCGGTTAGCCATGATTTCGGGTAAAAAAGAAGACCTCGAACTTATTACATCCGGGAAACTTAGCTATGGCCACTCCAATGGAAAAGTGGAGACGAAAGAAGAATTTGTAGACAACATTGTTAGTCGCAGGTCGGTTTTTGTAAGCATCGATTTAACGGAACAAACTATTTCGGTAAGCGGTAATACGGCCGTGGTAAGGCATATTTTAAGCGCTGTGACTAACGACGGAGGGCAACCCGGTTCAGTGAAAATTAAAATACTGCTGGTGTTTAAAAAGGAAAAAGGGAGCTGGAAATTGTTGGCCCGACAGGCGGTGCGGCTGGCTTAAAGAACCCCTTCCGGGACCCAAAAGTTAACCCCAATACAAATACATTTAACCACCAGGTTCACAAAGAGTTACACAAAGGCCACTAAGAATATAATCTCTTTGTGGCCTTTGTGCTGTATTCTCTTAGTGTCCTTAGTGGTTAAATATATCGGCATTTTTACACAAATATTTGAAAAACCGGTAAATTGGATTATCTTTATGCTGCAATCAGCCATCTGAACGGATTTCAGGTGGTGAGGGGTTGAATGGTTCTTTGATATATTGTTGCAATTTAAAACGCAGTCCGGAAAATGAGATTTGAAGGAAACGGCCCCAGCGTTTTTTAACACCTGCTCAAAAGCGGATACAGGGGTCATTATGTCCATATTAAGGATGCGATTTTCCGAAAAGGCTTAGCATTCCTTAACATTCCTTAGCATGACTTAGCATTTCTTAGCATGCCATATTTGCCAGCATGGCAGATTTAGCCTTTTGAGGCGCCTTGTGCTTTTGAAAACTGAGGGAAGATATTTGGGCGCATTTTTAACATATCGATACCCGGTGCGATTCAAAACAGGTATCTAAAAGTATCGATTGGTATCGATTAGTCGCGGTTGGTATCGATGGTTTCGCATGCCATTTGGCATAATCACCCCCCAAACACGAATGACTAAACTCATATTGTTGTTTTTTCAACCAACAGACAATAATCGTATTTTTATAGCATGTTGAACAATGATTACCTGGGGCATTTGGCAGGGCCGTACCGCTTTCTGGCTTATCCATTTATACTGCTTTTGATAGTTATAGAAGGGGTGTGGAGCTGGCGGCATAATAAAGAAACGTACCGGCTAAAAGAGAGTTTTGCCAATACGGTTATCCTGGTTGGGTATCTTGCTTCCAAGGTAATTTTGTTTGGTTACCACCTGGAAGTTTTAAAATTTGTAAGCAGGTTTGCACCTTATCATTTACCGGAATCTATTGCTGCCGTTGTACTTACCTTTATTGCCACCGACTTTTGTTTTTACTGGTACCACCGGTGGTCGCACCGGTATAAGTTTTTGTGGGCTTTTCACGTAACGCACCATTCCAGCCAGTCAATGAATCTTACCACGGCCTATCGCATTAATTGGTTTAGCGCGTTTATTCTGCCATACTTTTTTATACCCGCAGTGCTGGTGGGTTGTTCGCCGCTGGTTATTTTGCTGGGTTACCAGGTTAATCTGTTTTACCAGTTTTTTATGCATACTGAAGCCGTGAGGAGGGTTCCGTTATTGGAGGGCATCATTAATACTCCATCGGCGCACAGGGTACACCACGGCAGCAATGCTATTTACATTGACAAAAACTACGGAGGCGTTTTTATGATTTGGGACCGCATTTTCGGCACTTACGAGCGGGAAAGCGAACCGGTTAGATACGGAGTTACCACCGGCTTTGTCAGCTACAATCCTTTTACACTTATTTTGCACGGCTTTACCGACTGGTGGAAAGGAAAGATGGATTATAAAGGATAGGGAAACCCCCTTCTACCACCTTGAACACAAAGATTAATACAGCACTAAGTCCACAAGAAAATGAATTGTTTGTGCTCCTTGTAATTAATCTTCGTGAGTTTAGTGGTTAAGGATTTAGAGGTTCTTATTTTTTTAGTTCCTGCTCAAAAGCTTTTTGCATTTCGCCTTTACGGGTTGGAGAGAGATGAAATCGTTTTTCGGCAGTTTGGTAAAATTTGTGGGCAGTAGCTTCGAGGAATTCAACCTGCTTAACAAACTGTCTGCAGAAACTACAGTAAAGCATGTGTATCCAAAGCCCGAGGCTTTCGGCAGCATCCAGTTTACCTGCCCGCTTTTTTTCGTGCAGGTAGGTGGCCTCTTTACATTGAATAAATATTTTGTTGAACAAGCTCATTTTCCAAACCAGTTTATATCCATGCATTCGCGCAGTTGCAACTTGGCACGGTGCATCATTACCCAGTAGTTAGACGGGGCAATTTGCAATTCTTTACAAATTTCATCACTGTCGAGGTCTTCCATGTTTTTGAGGGTGAAAACGGCAGCCATTTTTTCGGGCAATTTGCCCAGGCAATTTTTCAGGATAGTAAAAAACTCATCACTCTCTACTTTGGTTTCAAAATCCTTTCGCCACTCAGTTGGACCACTGGCATCCGTCCAATGATCGGTTCTTCCATCCGCTTCAAAAAAATGATTCATGAAATCATCTTTAGTGTCTTTATCAAAAATATTCAACTCGTTTTGCGTGGACTTTTTCCGGTAGTAGTCAATAATCTTCCGTTTCAAAATAGCTATGAGCCAGGTTTTTTCGGAACTGTTAAACTGAAACGTGTCTTTAGCCTTGAGCGCGCTGAAAAATGTATCCTGAACCAAATCTTCGGCCACATCCTGCCGGTTTATTCGGGCAAAAGTGTATGCAAAGAGGGCATCGGAGTAGCGCTCAATCCATTTTTCGGGTTCCAGTTTAAATTCGGAAGACATGGGGTAAAAGTATAAAGAGTTTCAAGTTCCGGGTTTCAAATTTCAAGTTGGTGCAAATGGTCATAGCATTAAACCTGAAACCTGAAGCTTGAAATTCTCAAAATACTAAATATTTTTGCTTATTTTTGTTTTTATAAACTAAAATGATTAGCCATGGACTTTATAGCCACTAACATGAAGTTTTTGCGGAAGCAAAAAAACTGGACTCAAAACGATTTGGCAGAGGAGTTGGCCATTAAGCGCTCGCTGGTAGGGGCTTATGAAGAAGGAAGAGCCAGGCCGACCTATGAAACGTTGTATACCATGTCGAAGCTGTTTCACTATACTATTGATAACCTGATAACTAAAGACCTTAGACAAACCGAGAAGGTGGCCTTGTTTAGTGAAGACCAGTTACAGCATGACGTAACAGGCAAAAGCTTGCGTGTGCTGGCAATAACGGTAGATAAAAAGGACAACGAAAACATAGAACTGGTACCGATAAAAGCTGCAGCCGGATATTTAAGTGGTTACGCTGACCCGACTTATATTAAAGAGCTTAACAAATTCAGGTTGCCTTTTTTACCTGCGGGAACTTTCAGGGCGTTTGAAATTAAGGGCGATTCAATGTTGCCGGTTCAGCCGGGTTCGGTAATTGTGGGCGAGTATCTTGAAAACTGGAAACAGATTAAAGACGGCCAGACATACATTCTGATTTCGAAACATGATGGCATCGTTTTTAAACGTGTTTTTAACCAAATAGAAGAGAACGGCACCTTAATACTTCGCAGCGATAACACATCATACCCGGCATACCCCATTAAAATTGATGAGGTGCTTGAGATATGGAAAGCGGTGCTGAACATCAGTTACCTGAATAAGGGAAATGATTTGTCGTTTCAGAATATTCTGCAAATGATGCAGGAGTTAAAAAAGGATGTGGACGAGTTGAAGGTGAATTAACGGGAAATTGGTTTAGGCAGGGGCGAATAATTATTCGCCCTTACTTAGGAGGCCAATATCTGGTTTGCAATGCCAACGCGGGTTTTCAGAAATTTGTTTTCCTCCATTTCCTTTAAAATGAAATCAGCCAGGTTACCGGTCGAAATCTGGAATACGCCTTCGGCCGGGTAATCCTTGTTAACGTTATATTTTCCCTGCCGCGGAAAATCGTCGATGTTGGGGCAACAAACAAAAGTCCAGTCGAGGTCTGTTTCGCGCAGTACTTTATAAACTTTATTATGGCCTTCACCAACATTTTTGTATTCAGCGGGGTAGTCGGGTTTATCAATCAACTGCGTGGTTTCATTCATTTGCAACACGGCCAGTCCACCCACGCCAAGCACTCTTTTAATATTATTTTGCTTCATTATTTCAACAAACAATTTCATGGCATCGCTCATTAAATTAACGGCAGGACCATCAATTTTGGTGGTTCCTAAAACAGAGATAACCACATCCTTTCCGGCAATGGCATTTTCGACTTGTTCGCGATTGTATACGTCACCCACGGCAATGTGCAGGTCAGGGCTGTTGAAAGTTAATTTATCGGCATGATGGTCGAAAGCGGTAACCTGGTGGCCGGCTTCCAAAGCGTATTGCACGATGTATTTGCCCGTACGGCCGGTGGCACCAAAAACGACGATGTTCTTCATAAGTTTCAAAGTTTTGAAAATTGAAAATGGTAATTTTAAACTGATTGCGGTAATGATTTAAATGCTTTATTAAATGGAAGATTTATACGGTATATTTTGCTCTTCGCCGCTGGGCGCGCTTCATATAACAGGAACGGAGGCCGGTATTGCCGCGGTAAGCTTTGTTGAAGAAACAGGTACATCGACTGCGCATACTCCGGAAGTTTTACTGCAGTGTAAAAAGGAGTTGGAGGAATATTTCAACGGCGACCGCAAAACTTTTGAAGTAGCACTGGCTCCGGCGGGAACAGACTTTCAAAAAGCGGTATGGGCTGAGTTGTGGAAGATAAAATTTGGCAATACCAGCACTTATATGGCCATTGCAAAAAAGCTTAATAATCCGGGTGCAGTAAGGGCGGTGGGCCTGGCCAATGGTAAAAACCCCATTGGTATAATATTGCCATGTCACCGCGTAATTGGCGAAGATGGGAGCCTGACAGGATATGCCGGAGGATTGTGGCGAAAAAAATGGCTTTTGGAACATGAGGGGAATATGTCGGGTAAAACGCCTACGCTTTTTTAACAAACGAACGAATAAACAAAATAAACAATTGAGCGATTTTGTATGTTGTGCTCGTCTAAAAACATTCATCACCAAAAAAACAAAACAATGAAAAGAACGTCAATGGTTATCCTCGCTGTTATGATTTCAATGGCAACTTTTGCGCAAACATGGAAGTCGGATTCCAACCACAGTAAATTAGGTTTCAGTATTAAGCACCTTATGATATCAGATGTTGAAGGCTCATTCAAGACTTTTAGCATAATAGTAACTTCGGCCAAAGAAGATTTTTCGGATGCAGTTATTACGCTTACCGCTGATGTGAATAGCATTAATACCGATAACGACATGCGTGATGGGCACTTAAAGAGTCCGTCTTTCTTTGATGCGGCGAAATTTCCTACCCTTACTTTTCAATCAAAATCCTTCACCAAAGTAAGTGATAAGAACTATAAACTAACGGGCGATCTGACCATGCATGGAGTTACCAAATCTGTAACGCTTGATGTAATTTATAACGGAACGATTACCACCGGAAAGGATAACAACAAAGTAGTGGCTGGCTTTAAAGTTAGCGGAACCGTTAAGCGCTCTGACTTCGGAGTTGGTGGTGCTATGACCGGCACCCTGGGTGATGACGTAACGCTTAATGCCAATGCTGAAATAATAAAACAATAGCATCCGCCACTGATATATGAATCTGCTGCAGATATATGAGTAAGGTCATATTTTGGCCTGAATCGGATTCGTTTTCTCTGCATCAGATTTATTGTCATACCGGGGGGATTGGCAGTAAGTTTCAAGCCCTGACAGCAATGTCGGGGCTTATTTTTTTTAGGGCGTCCGAAACATTTAGGTAAATTAAATATGACGAGGATCATAATTTCAGATTCCAACATTTGTCTTTATTTACAACGTTATTTATTGTCATACCGGGGGGTATTGGCAATAAATTTCAAGCCTGGACAGCGATGTCCGGGCTATTTTTTTAAAGAGAGGCGATATGACTACAATCATATTTTTCGAAGGGCTGCATTCACTTTCTTCGCATTGTATTTATTGTCATACCGGGGGGATTGGCAATAAATTTTAAGGCCCGGGCAGCAATGCTTCGGGCTTATTTTTTGCCCGCCCATCCCGGTTCCATTCAATAACTAAGCAGTTCATTTATTGCATCCGCCACTTTCTCGATATTCGGCAGCATGGCCTTTTCCAAACTCTCGTTTAGTGGTACGGCCGGGGTATTTACTGAGCCAACAATCTTAATCGCTGCATCAAGGTTTTGAAAACAATTGGCAGCGATTCGCCCAGCCAGTGCTTCGGCAAAAGAATGAGTAATTGTCTCTTCCGTCAACACCAATACTTTTCCATGCCGTTTAACCGAAGCGTAAATAGTTTCTTCATCCAATGGATTGAGTGTTCTTAAGTCAACCACTTCAACCTGCCCGGAAAATCTTTTAGCCGCATTGCAGGCCCAATGTACGCCCATGCCGTAAGTAATAACTGTCATTGATTCACCGTTCTCCACAGCCCCCTCACTTGCAGCTAAGGCCATGCGAGCCTTCCCTAATGGAATAATATAGTTTTCATCCGGCTCAACAGTTTTAGCTTCTTGTGTTCCAGGCACCTTGCTCCAGTAAAGGCCTTTGTGCTCCAACATCACCACGGGATTAGGGTCGTAAAAGGCCGCCTTAAGCAGCCCTTTCATATCTGCTGCATTACTTGGGTAAACCACCTTAATCCCTTTTATCTGTAGCAGAAAACTCTCAACGCTGCTACTGTGATAAGGGCCACCACTACCGTATGCCCCAATCGGGATGCGGATTAACGCTTGAACCGGGTATTTGCCATTGCTCAAATAACACGAGCGCGACACCTCAGTAAATAACTGGTTAACGCCCGGAAAAATATAATCGGCAAACTGCACCTCTACAATCGGTTTACATCCGGTTGCGCTCATGCCCACGGTCGAGCCTACAATATAAGCCTCCATAATCGGCGTATTGAAAACCCTTTGGTCACCGTATTTTTTTGCCAGCAGGGCCGCTTCTCTGAATACCCCACCTAATTCTCCGCCCACATCCTGGCCATACAACAACGCCTCAGGGTGTTTGCGTAAAATTTCGTCCACCGCGTGAAGGGCTGCATCCACCATCACCACAATGCCTGAGTCTTTGGGTGAGCGATTGCCATGCTCCTCCGTAATAGGCGTTGGAACAAAAATATGGGTGGTTAAATCTTCTTCTGTTGGGTTGGGCTCTTTCAGTGCCCGTTCAAAATCACTTTTTACTGTATCTCTTGTTTCTGCTTCTATTTTAACAACATCGTCTGATGAAATAATCGTCTCACTTAACAGGTATTTTTTGAGATGCAAAAACGGATCACGCGCTGCATCGCTGTCTAGATTCTCTTTGGGCCGGTACCACTCTTTGCGCACACCCGAAGTATGGTGGTTCAGCAACGGCACTTTGGCATGCACCAGGTAAGGCCCGCGATGCGTTCGCACATAACTCATTACCCTGCCAAGGCTGTCAAAACAATCTACAAAGTCACTCCCATTCAGGCTCTCAACCTTCAGGCCATTGAATCCCCTGGCAAAATCAGGCGCATCCTGGGCGCGAATTTCAGAGGAGTGGGCCGATATATCCCATTCATTATCCTGAACCAAAAAGATGATAGGATATTGATGCAGCGCCGCCATTTGCAGCGCCTCACTCACTTCTCCCTCAGTCATCGAGCCATCGCCCAGTGAGCAGATAACCAGGGGTTCCTCGCCTCTTTTATATTCAACCAGTTTTTGCTGCTCTTTGTATTGTAATCCCTGCGCAGCCCCTGTTGCGGGAATAGCCTGCATACCTGTTGCCGAAGACTGGTGCGGTATTTTCGGCATGTCGGTTCTGTTTGAACTGGGGTGACAATAATAAGTCCTCCCGCCCGAAAAATAATCCGTCCTTTTAGCCAGCAACTGAAGCATTAAATCAAAGGGCGTAAAACCTATGCCCAGCAACATCGAATCATCGCGGTAATACGGGAAAATAAAATCCTGTGGCTTCAAATGAAAGGCAGTAGCCAGTTGAATAGCTTCATGCCCCCGCGATGTGGCATGGACGTATTTGGAACAAATATCTTTCCGTTCTTCAAACAGCTCCGCCATGGCCTTTTCAGTGCACATTAACCGGAACGCTTTAAGCAGGGTCTTTTTATCTGGTTTCAAATCGTCATCTTAAGCTTTCAAACATAGCCTACTTTACCTCAAAATCAAACACCTTTTCTTCTTCCAAAAATCCTTCTAACCGGTCGCCTATTTTAACCGGACCAACGCCTGCAGGGGTGCCGGTAAATATAAGGTCGCCTTGTTGCAGGGTAAAGAATTGCGATGCGTATGCTATTATTTTCTCAAAGCTGAAAATAGCGTCACCGGTATTCCCTTTCTGCACTTCAACACCGTTCAGGTTCATCGAAAAATTGATGTTCTTAAATTTCGGTTTTCTGAATTCGCCCAAAACAGCCGAGTGATCAAATGCCTTGGCAATTTCCCAGGGCAGGCCCTTTGCCTTTTGCTGCGCCTGTAAATCGCGGGCTGTAAAGTCAATACCCACGGTCACTTCGCTGTAATATTTGCTGGCAAACTTCTCGTCCACGTATTTACCCTGCTTACTTATTTTTAAAACTATCTCTGTTTCGTAGTGCATATCGCTGCTCCATGGTGGAAGATAGAATGCCTTATTGTCCTTCAATATGGCCGTTTGCGGTTTAATAAACACAATGGGCTTATCAGGCAATTCGTTTTTCAGTTCTTTGGCATGGTCGGCATAATTACGCCCAATACAAATTATTTTCATATCCTTCGTTTTTAATTCCTGTAAGCCGTATCTAACACCGGGCTAATCCGCAGCTACTACTTATTATACTTGCTCATGGCCCGTTCTATCCCTTCAAACATAAAACTGTTGATGGCCTCGCAGGTTACTTTTATCCTTTCGTCCAATAGCTTTTGTTCTTCCGGCTTCCACTGACTTAAAACATAATTTACCTGGTGCCCTTTGGCAAACTCGCTGCCTATACCAAAGCGCAGGCGGGGATAATTATTACTGCCCAGGGTGGCATCAATATCTTTTAATCCGTTATGGCCACCATCGCTTCCTTTCATACGAACCCTGATAGAGCCAAAAGGAATAGCCAGGTCATCTAACACCACCAGCAAATTTTGTTGTGGTATTTTTAATTCATTCATCCAATACCTTACCGCTTTGCCGCTCAGGTTCATGTAAGTGGTGGGCTTTATCAGGTAAATATTTTTGCCCTTGCTTCTGTATTCGGCAAAAAAAGCAAGGCGCTCCAGTTTAAACGGAGCGCCTTGTGTATTAGCTAAATTATCTAAAACCTTAAATCCAATATTGTGTCTTGTGTTTTCGTATTCGGGCCCTATGTTACCTAAACCTGCAATCAGAAAACTCATTTCGCATATTGTTTTGTCCTCTCCCTGCCCTTTCCATAGGAGAAGGACTTAGGATGAGGAGGTTTTTATTTTTTGTCTTTGCCTTTATCCTTATCAGCAGCGGCAGGAGCAGCGGCAGCAGGTGTAGCACCGGCAGCAGGAGCAGCAGCAGCGGCAGCAACAGGAGCTTCCTCTTTAACCGCACGTGGTATCTGAACTCTTGCAAACGGATTAGATGGCGAATGCAGGATAGTTACACCCGGCAGTTCAATGTCCTTTATTCTCTTAATATCGCCCAGTTGCATACCGGTTACATCTACTTCAATTACACTTGGAATATCTTTAGGCAAGGCCAGGATATTCAGTTTTTTGAAAACGGTTTCCAATACACCACCATCGGTAATACCTTTTGGGGTTCCTTTTAAGCGCAATGGAATGGCCACTTTTACTTTAACGTTGTCAACCATTTCCTGAAAGTCCAGGTGCAATAAAGCGCCTAAGATGGGCTCGTATTGCGAGTCTTTTACAATAGCGGTGTAAGTTTTACCATCCAGGTTGATTTCTGCCACGCGAAAATCGGGTGTGAAAATCAATTTGCGGAATGATGCTGTAGGTGCATAGAAGTTTAAAGTTTCTTTGCCACCGTAAAGATTACAAGGTGTGTTACCTGCCTTGCGCAGTGCACGCGTAGCCTTCTTACCTAATTCGGTTCTTGGCGTGCCGTTGATTACTACTTTTTCCATTTTAATACTGAAATTTATGTGAATGAATAAAAAACTTTTTGCCTTGCTATACCGATGGGGTTAAAAACAAGGAGTGAATACTTTTATGCTCGTGCGTGTTTCTGATAGCTTGCGCAAACAGTTTAGCCACGCTCAATGCTTTAATCTTTTTGCCTTTGTAAGCCGGGCTTAACGGTAGCGTGTTGGTTACTATCAGCTCGCTCAACTTACTATTCTCAATATTCTCATATGCCTTGCCCGAAAGCACCGCATGAGTACAAAACGCGCGAACACTTTTAGCTCCTTTTTCCATTACCATGGCCGCTGCATTACAAAGCGTGCCACCGGTGTCAATCATATCGTCAACAAGCACTACGTCTTTGCCTTCTACACTGCCTATTAACGTCATCTCGGCCACTTCATTGGCTCGTTTGCGGTATTTATCGCAAATAACCATCTCAGCATTAAAATGCTGGGCGTAAATACGGGCACGCTTTACACTGCCTACATCAGGTGAGGCAAAGCACAGGTTATCCCACTTTTGTTTTTGAATGTATGGAACGAAAATAGCCGAGCCATTTAAGTGGTCAACCGGTATATCGAAAAAGCCCTGAATCTGCCCGGCGTGCAAGTCCATGGTCATTACCCGGTCTGCACCCGCTGCTGTTAGCAGGTTGGCAACCAGCTTGGCGCCAATGCCTACGCGCGGACGGTCCTTTCGGTCCTGGCGGGCATATCCAAAATATGGAATAACGGCAGTAATATAATCCGAACTGGCCCTGCGTAATGCGTCAATCATCATCAGCAACTCAAGCAGGTTATCGCCGGGTGCATTGGTGTTTTGGATAACGAAGGTAAACGAACCGCGCACCGACTCTTTTATCTCTGGCTGAAACTCACCATCGCTAAACCTTAAAACGTCCATTTTGCCCAGGGCCTGGCCGTAGTGGTCTGCAATATCTTCTGCCAGGTATTTTGTGGCAGTACCGGTAAAAAGTTTTACGTCAGTAGTCAGTAACATGGGCTTGCCTTTTTAAAAAGGACTGCAAAGATAACTTTTCAGAGCAAAAAACCAATTGAAAATGCAGGTTTTGGCCTCAAAACGCGCTATCGCTCAAAAATGACCGGAGGGGTTACAGTGGGGTTACACTTTTTAGAAAAAATATTACCGGTAATTAATTCATTATTAATATTTTAAGGGGTTGCATTGTCCTGTTTTGTGGCCAAAAGGTGTAACCCCCCCTGAATGACCCGGCACCTGGCTAAATCAAACTAACCATCGATACCAACCGCGACTAATCGATACCAATCGATACTTTTAGATACCTGTTTTGAATCGCACCGGGTATCGATGTGTTAAAAATGCGCCCAAATATCTTCCCTCAGTTTTCAAAAGCACAAGGTGTCTAAAAAGGCTAAATCTGCCATTCTGGCAAATATGGCATGCTAAGAAATGCTAAGTCATGCTAAGGAATGTTAAGGAATGCTAAGCCTTTTCGGAAAATCGCATCCTTAACATGGACATAATGACCCCTGTATCCGCTTTTGAGCAGGTGTTAAAAAACGATGGGGCCGTTTTCTTCAAACCTCATTTTTCGGACTGCGTTTTAAATCGTAACAATATATCAAAGAACCATTCAACCCCTCACCACCTGAAATCCGTTCAGATGGCTGATTGCAGCATAAAGATAATCCAATTTACCGGTTTTTCAAATATTTGTGTAAAAATGCCGGTATATTTAACCACTAAGGACACTAAGCGAATACAGCACAAAGGCCACGAAGAGATTGTATTCTTTGTGGCCTTTGTGTAACTCTTTGTGAACCTGGTGGTTAAATGTATTTGTATTTAACCTAACCGGAAATCGTTAATTTAGGTCATCATGCAAATCCTAAAGCTGGAAATTCTGTGCAACGACCTGGCAAAAGCCGAAAGCTTTTATGCTGATGTTTTGGGCCTAACAATTTTGGATAAAAGTGAAGGTCATATCTCATTTCAAACGGGCACTACCACTTTCACTTTTAAATTTACTGAGCAGGTAAAGCCGGTATATCATGTAGCTTTCAATATTCCCCACAACCAGCTTGCTGAGGCCCTGGCCTGGATGGCTGAAAGAGTGGAAATTATTGATGCTGAACCCGGCTGCAAAATAGCCGACTTTATAAACTGGAACGCGAAGTCAATTTATTTTTACGATTACAATGGCAACATTATGGAGTTTATTGCCAGGTACGATTTGAATAATACCAGTGAATTGCCTTTTAATGGTTCATCCATTACCTGCGTTAGTGAAATTGGCCTGGCTGCCGATGATGTGGCTACTGAATGTAACACGCTCAGAGATAAATTCGGAATACAGGTCTTTTCAAAGCAACCCTCATTAAGCAATTTTATTGCCATGGGCGACGATGATGGATTGCTGATTCTTTCAAAATTAAATCGTAAGTGGTACCTTACTGAATTACCCGCGCAAAAATATCACACCCTTGTTTTATTAAAAAATAACCAGCAAATCCACTCGCTCGCTTTCTACGTAAATGAAGGGACAAACAACTGACAAAAGTGGCGAGTGAAAAATTGTGTGTGATTGGAGTTAATTTCCGGAAGACCTCCCTCGAAATCAGGAGTAAATTTGCCATTACCCCAGAAGGGGCTCAAACAATTTATGGACATGCGCCCTTTGCCTTTAGGGGTCTTTTTTTTATACTCTCTACCTGCAATCGCACCGAAATCTACTACCTCGGAACGCCTGATGATTTTATTATTGGTTTGTTGAGTAAACATAGTGGTCTGTCTTCTTCAGGGGTAAGAGAATATGCATTTGTGAAATCGGGCGATGAGGCAGTTCGTCATCTTTTCAGAGTAGCCTCTGGACTTGACTCCCAGATTTTGGGCGATTACGAAATTGTAGGCCAGTTAAAAAAAGCTTTTTTGCTGGTTCAAACCTGCCATAAAGTAAATGGCTACCTGGAGAAGCTGGTCAACGCAGCTTTGCAAACTTCCAAACAAGTTAAAAGCAAAACAGCTATTTCCAATGGCACAACGTCGGTATCTTATGCAGTTATACAACTGCTTAAGCGTGCAGCCACTAAAAAAGAAACCCTCAATATTTGCCTGGCCGGTTTGGGGAAGATAGGCACGCTAACCCTCAAAAACCTAAAACACTACCTTCCACTACACCAAATTACACTTGTAAACCGCAATGACCTGAAAGCGGAGTGTGCCGCCATGATAGAGGAAGTTTCTTTCGCTCCTTTTGATCAGTTGGATATGGTGTTGGCTAAATCAAATATTTTGATCGTAGCAACAGGGGCCGACCATGCTATTGTTAGTAAAAAAGATATTGCCGGCACTGAAGTAGAATTTGTTTTTGATTTGGCTGTACCGGCTAACGTAAATGCCGACGTAAGGGAGTTAGAGGGTGTTCAGTTGTTTAATATCGATCAGCTGTCACAAATAATCAATCAGTCTGTAGAGGCCCGCAAGGGAGAAATTCCAATGGCTGAAGAAATAATTGAAGCAAGTCTGCAGGAGTTTAAACAGTGGGAAATCCGACGAAACTTATATCGCGCCCGCTTATCCTGCTAACCGGTACCATTTATATACTATCACCGGTTTAATTCAGAAAAAATCCCTCTTTACACTTCATCCCGGTTTAGGGACACAAACCAATACTCAAATTTAAAAGGGAATAAAACGATACGGCTATCAGGAACTTATTGAACTTATAGCATAGAAGCTGCAAGGCAATATTCTTCAACCGGGCTTTTGTACAAAAACAAAACCGCCGCTTCAGGTTAAATTGAAGCGGCGGTTTCGGTTTTATACAATTCATTAGTTACTAGCCACCGGTTTGGTTAACCACCTGGCTTTGCAAAGAATTAAGTACCCGGCCCACCGAATTTATTTGTGTGGTGGTAAGGCCATTTTTCTGTGCCCCTTTAACAATATCTGTAATGAATTCGGCAAAGTCGTCAGCCTGTACTTCAGCCTTTATCCGCGGATTAAGAGCCGGGTTATGAGCATCACTCATCGACCTTCCTCCGTAAGTATACCCGGTAGCACCGCTGCCTACACACAGAAAATCGGTAAAGTTATTGGTAAGGGCAACATAACCACTGGTGTTGCCCGCGGTAACCTCAGCCAGTAATACAGAAAAGAAGGAATTGATTTGGTTGTCGGCCGCTATAACAAAAATAGCGCTGTCTACAACCGAACGGATATTGAGCCTTCCTTGCTGAATCATCTGCCCGGGATTAGCCGGGTCGGCAACCATGGCGGTACCTCCTAACGAGTCGTATAATGTTGGCCCGGCAGTTGGATTAACAGTTTCACTTTTTTTGCACGACTGAGTCAGGGCAAGACCTAAAAAAAGTGAGAAAAACAAGAATAAGAACGATAACTTTTTCATGGCTGTTTAGTTTAATTGATGGTTAAAAATGTGAGTAAAAAAAAGAGAGAGTTTAGTTGTAAATGACCCTGCCATAGCGGGGCAACCGTTTTTCATTTTCGAGGCATCGGGCATAAACCGTTCGGCTTTAATATTAAAAGTTGACTGTAGTTGGGCCGCAATTTTATCTGCACTGGCCTTAACAGGATAAAACGTGAAAACGATAATCTCGCTTTGCCGGTTCAGCATCACGTGGTCAACACCTGTTTGTTTCGATAGCCAGGTTTCAATAGCACCCGCATCATATTCGTTAATAGGTTGCTTTATATCTATACGTGCCATGGCTATGGTTTTGGCATCAATCCCGGGTTTTGTTACTATATAGATGTGAATGCCCAGTGCGGTTATTAGCACCAGTAAAACCAGGCTGCCGCGTAGCAATAACTTTTTTAAGAATGAAGCTTTCATATAACGGGTTTTTAAATAAATGAATGGTTAATAACGCCGGAAACCGGCCAGTCTATCAGGTGGTTGCAATTACTTACGCAAACAGGTAGTGTTTGGATTTTTTTATTTTTTATTTTTTTGCCGGGTTGCCTGAAATCAGCAATTCGGGTAGATTTCTTTATGGTATGGCTTTAATAAGCCATTGCGCTACTTATTAACTTCGCACATAGGGCGATGATATTTTAAAATCTAATTTGGCTCAACAAAAAGGACCTATGGCAAAGCTTTTGCAAGACATAAAAACCGGGGCAGATTGGCTGGTAACAGCATTCAAAGGCGATAAATACGAGCTCGATTACAGTATTCAAAGCCTCATTGAAATTGATAAATTTTTTAACGCAAATACTAAAAACGGTGCGGCAATAAAAGGTGGCAGGCTTTCAAATAACCCGGGCTCTATCCTCTTTTCTATAGGTGCTTATGTGGGTGAAACTTTTATAAAAAATATAGCAGGAGCCACCTGGCAAACCGATGATAATGACCCGCAGGGTGAAATAAACGTAGCGGTAAAACTGCCCGATGGTGCTGTTGTTTTTCCGGTCCAAAAGGTAATCAGCCGTTTTAAAAATGGCGCTGAAGACTCCATTTATGTTTACGGCCACCATATCACCAAAGATATTGTGCAGGAACCTTTTGATGAGTCATACTGGAATCTCTCTGAAAACGGTGGGCCAAGCAAGCCGTGGTGGAAAATTTGGTAATTGCCGAGCCAGCTAAAAGCAGCAATTTGCAGACTCTAAACTGTTGTATGCTGATAACTAGCACTTTAGAAAGTTCTGCAATTGTCAAAAACGTTATCTTTTTTCCTTAACCGTAATTCCAAACTTTGATACAAAAAAAATGCGGGTTCGATATTAACAGGGTGTGATTAAAATCTTAATTCAAAAGACCCGCAGCTACCTTATCATTGTATCAGTTCTTAACAACAATTGTCTGGCCTTCCGGCTTGGTCCGGTATTAAAAGGGGAACCATGTGAAAATCATGGACTGTTGCGCAACTGTAAGTAACATTTCTTGTTACAAGTCAGGCTGCCTGCCAAAACAATTTGAGTGCAGAACCTTCGCATAAAGGGTGATTGCACAACCTTAATTGACCGTCTTCTTCTGGTCCTTTAAAGTTGTCCCGTCTCCGGCCGCGAAAATTTACAGAACACAAAGCAAGATTTAACCACCATGGCCGAAGAATTACTATTAAAAGAAAATAAGGACCGCTTTGTTATTCTGCCTATTAATTATCCCCGCGTTTGGGAAATGTATAAAAAACATGAAGCCAGCTTTTGGACTGCCGAAGAGGTAGACCTGAGCAGCGACATGAAAGACTGGAACAGCCTGAACAATGGCGAGCGCCATTTTATATCGCATGTGCTGGCATTTTTTGCTGCCAGCGATGGCATTGTAAACGAAAACCTGGCTGTAAATTTTATGAGCGAGGTGCAGCTACCCGAAGCACGCTGCTTTTATGGTTTCCAGATTATGATGGAAAACATACACAGCGAAACCTACGCCCTGCTTATTGATACGTATATAAAAGACCCGCAGGAAAAAAACCGGCTGTTTCACGCCATTGATACCGTACCTGCAGTTACCAAGAAAGCCGAGTGGGCTTTGCGCTGGATTAAACAAGGCAGTTTTGCCGAACGCCTGGTGGCCTTTGCGGCAGTGGAGGGCATATTTTTTAGTGGCAGCTTTTGCTCCATTTTCTGGTTAAAGAAAAGAGGTTTGCTACCCGGCCTTACTTTCAGCAACGAATTAATTAGCCGCGACGAAGGCCTGCACTGCGAGTTTGCCTGCCTGCTTTACAGCATGTTGCAAACCAAACTGACTAAAGACGAGGTTTTTGCCATTATAAGCGATGCGGTAAAAATTGAAAAAGAATTTATTACCGATGCCCTGCCTGTTGATTTAATAGGTATGAACGCTAAACTGATGCAACAATACATTGAGTTTGTTGCCGACCGCTGGCTGGTGGCCCTGGGTTACCCCAAAATGTTTAACGCCACCAACCCTTTCGACTTTATGGAAATGATTTCGCTGCAGGGCAAAACCAATTTCTTCGAAAAGAGAGTAGGCGATTATCAAAAATCAGGCGTAATGGCCGGCACTAAAGAGGAGAAGACTTTTACGCTGGAGGAGGATTTTTAAGAAATAGATATTAGAAACAAGAACCAGGAGCCAGGAAAGAGCAGAACTTAAAAGGATGGTTATTCCCTCTTCTTTAGGAGAGGGAAGATGCCGAAGGCAGATGGGTGAGGTGAGGCTTTTTTAGACTTTTCAACCTTTTGTGTTTGTATTAACAACAAAAAATAAGAGAAATCAGTGTTCTTTTTGTAGAGATAGCATTAGTAATAACAACGACTCATAATATATAGACATGCACGTAATTAAAAGAAACGGAAGAAAAGAGAGCATCAAATTTGACAAAGTAACCGCGCGCATTGAAAAGCTGAGCTATAGCCTTAGCCCGCTGGTGAACCCGATTGACGTAGCAAAAAAGGTAATTGCCGGTATTTATGATGGTGTAGCCACCACCGAACTGGATAACCTGGCGGCAGAAACGGCCGCATCACTTGCCACCAAGCACCCTGACTATGCTTTGCTGGCCTCGCGTATTGCGGTAAGCAACCTGCATAAAAACACCATTAAGTCGTTTTCGGAAACGATGCGTAAATTATATGAGTACGCCGATTCGGGCAGTGGCAAAAAATCGCCGCTGATAGCTGATGATGTTTGGCAGATTATTGAAGCCAATGCCGAAATACTGGATAGCTCCATTATATACGACCGCGATTTTGGTTTTGATTATTTCGGCTTTAAGACCCTGGAAAAATCGTACCTGCTAAAGGTGGAAGGAAAAATTGTAGAGCGTCCGCAGCATATGTATATGCGCGTGGCTATCGGTATCCATAAACATGATATTGAAAGCGCTATCAAAACCTACAACCTGATGAGCGAGCGCTGGTTTACACACGCCACGCCAACCCTGTTTAACGCGGGCACCCCTAAACCGCAAATGAGCAGTTGCTTTTTGCTGACCATGAAAGACGACAGCATTGACGGCATTTATGATACGTTGAAGCAAACTGCCAAGATATCGCAAAGCGCAGGCGGTATTGGTCTTGCCATTCACAATATCAGGGCAACCGGTAGTTATATTGGTGGCACCAATGGTACCAGCAATGGTATTATACCCATGCTGCGGGTGTTTAATGATACTGCCCGTTATGTAGACCAGGGTGGTGGAAAACGCAAAGGTGCGTTTGCAGTTTATTTAGAACCATGGCATGCCGATGTTTTTGAATTTTTGGATTTAAGAAAGAACCACGGTAAAGAAGAAATGCGCGCGCGCGATTTGTTCTATGCCCTTTGGATTTCGGATTTGTTTATGAAGCGCGTAGAAGCTGATGGCCAGTGGAGTTTATTTTGCCCCAACGAGGCTCCCGGTTTAAGCGAATGCTGGGGACATGAGTTTGAAGCCTTATACGAAAAATACGAACGCGAAGGCCGGGCCCGCAAAACCATTAAAGCACAGGAGCTTTGGTTTGCTATTCTTGATTCGCAAATTGAAACCGGCACGCCTTACATGTTGTACAAAGATGCTGCCAACGGAAAAAGCAACCAGCAAAACCTGGGCACCATTAAAAGCAGCAACCTGTGCACCGAGATAATGGAATATACCAGTCCTGAAGAGGTGGCTGTTTGTAATCTCGCATCACTGGCATTACCGCGCTTTGTTATTGAAGGTAAGTTCGATATGCAGCGCTTGTATGATGTTACTTACCAGGTAACCAAAAACCTGAATAACATTATTGATAATAACTATTACCCGGTTGAAGAAGCCAGAACCAGCAACATGCGCCACCGCCCCATTGGTTTAGGCGTACAGGGTTTAGCCGATGTGTTCATTTTGCTGCGTTTGCCTTTTGAAAGTGATTTGGCAAAAATGCTGAACAAAAACATTTTCGAAACCATCTACTTTGCCGCTATGACGGCCAGTAAAGATTTGGCAAAAGAGCAAGGCGCTTATGAAACATTTAAGGGCTCTCCGCTTTCAAAAGGCATCTTCCAGTTTGATATGTGGAATGTTCAACCTACCGACCGCTGGAACTGGGAATGGTTGCGCAAAGAAGTTATGGAATACGGCGTGCGCAACTCATTATTAGTGGCCCCTATGCCTACGGCCTCTACCTCGCAAATTTTGGGCAACAACGAATGTTTCGAGCCATATACCTCTAACATCTATTCAAGACGGGTTTTAAGCGGTGAGTTCATTATCGTGAACAAACACTTATTGAAAGACCTGGTAAATTTAGGCTTGTGGAATAATGATATGAAGAACAAAATTATAGCCAACAACGGCTCTGTTCAAAATATTGATGAAATACCTGCCCACATTAAAGAACTCTACAAAACAGTTTGGGAAATTAAACAACGCAACCTGATTGATATGGCCGCCGACCGTGGTGCATATATCTGCCAGTCGCAATCACTGAATTTGTTTGTCGATACACCTTCGGTTGCCAAACTAACCTCTATGCATTTTTATGCCTGGAGAAAAGGACTGAAAACCGGCATGTATTATCTGCGCACCCAGGCCGCTACACAAGCCGTTCAGTTTACCATCGAAAAACAAGGCAGCAACGAAATGGAGCCGGTTATACCCAAACCCGAAGTAAACCACGGGCAAAACAATATTGACGATATAACCACCGATATTCAGGGACCAACTTGTAGTATGGAAGACGGTTGTGTTCACTGCAGTAGCTAATATTAAATACATTTTGCACCGATACGCAGAGAAAAAAATCAGGGAAAGGCCGTAATGACTAATGTATTTCCCGGCTGTTCAACGCTGTGCCTCCGTGCGAAATGGACCGGTCATTAAAAAGAGTTCACCATGGCATACGAAGACAGGATTGCAAAATCGGAAACGCACATCTTTAAAGCCGTGTTTCCCAACTCCACCAACCATTACGACACCTTATTTGGTGGTACGGCTATGCACGCCATGGATGAAGTGGCTTTTATAACTGCCACCCGTTTCAGTCGCCAAAAAATGGTAACCGTTAGCAGCGACCGGATAGATTTTAAAAAGCCAATCCCAGCAGGCACAATTATTGAACTGATTGGTAAAGTAAGCTATGTGGGTAATACCAGCGTTAAAATAAAAGTGGAAATCTACATCGAACAGATGTATACCGAACATCGCGAGCGCGCCATAACCGGCGAATTTACCTTTGTGGCTATTGATGAAAATAAGAAGCCAGTAAAGATTACCGCGATATAAATTTTTTATTTATATCTCAACTTGCAGGTAAGTTACGTAATGGGTAACGCGTATTTATTTCATGCTCCAAACTCCTGGTGCCTTCCGGTTTCTGATAAATCCTTGGTGCACCTGTGTGTTCTCAGTCCCTTTGTGGTTAATTTCCCTATTCAAATTATCTGAACTGATAATTGACGCCTTCCACCTGCGTCAACAAAGTGGACGGCGCATCGGTAGCAACAGCCCGCCCCTCAATTGTAGGCCCCACCGGCGAATGCGTGGAAATATATTCCTCCATTACATCATGTAATTTATAACCCAGCTTACGGGTGTTAGTTACCCCTTTAATACGACACAGAACGCTGTCCGGATCGCCTTCCCGCTCACAGGCTGCAATACTGTAAGTTTTGGCCAGGTCAACGGGTGCGCCGTTAATTATCAGCTTGTTTAACCGCTTGCCCGGTTCAGCGGCAATGGTAAAATTCATAGTCATTCCTTTAAACCGTATCAACCACCCGCCAAACCTTTTGGTAGCATCTTTGGCAAAAACATTTTCCATTTCTTTTTCAAGCCAGTCGCACAATTGTTTACCGGTTACGTCTGCCATTTTTACATCGCTGTTTACCGGTAACATACTCCACAAATATTCAACGGTGATATCGGCTGTACCAGTTTTTTCATCAGGCACCAAAGGCGGGCAAAACCTGAATCCGTTTGACAAAGCAATATCGGGTTTGGCCTTCCACATTACGGCATCGGTAATCAAATTGTCCATCGGTGTTTCAATCACAAAGTACCTCATCAATGGGGTCGTCGTTTTGCCTATAACCCTTTTTATTTCCTGATTAAATGGTTCCTGTATTTTTTCCAGCAGTTGAACCATTTCTTCATCGGCCTTATATTTATCGGGGTCAACCTCCATCAACTCGTAGGCCTCGTCTTTTATCTTTCCGCCTTCAACTACAATATCGAGTTTCGCAATAAAGGAAGCAAACGAGCCGGGCTCAGTTACCTGGCTGTATTTTCCTTTCAACGGCTGGCGGATACGTTCGTGCGTATCGGCGCCAAATACATAATCAACCCCCTCGGCAAATGGCTGATTGGCCAGGTTCAGTTGTTGCGCAAGTCCCATGTGGGTTAATGCAATTACCAAATCGCATTCTTCCTGTTCGCGCAGTATTTTAATGTAATGAGCAATGTTTTTTTCAGGCTGCGTAAAGTGAATGCCATAACTATAAGCCGGCGATTGGCGGATAGGTGTTAATGGGTCGTTATATCCCAAAAAACCAATTTTAAGTCCGCCTAAATAAAATGTTTGGTAAGGAGGGAAAATAAGCTCTTCGTTTTCTTCATGAAACATATTGCCGCAAACTTTAGGGGCATGATAAGCGCCCATATCTTTAATCAGCATTTTCTTTCCGTACACAACCTCCCAGTTGCCGGGCAATACCAAATCGTAATTAATATTGTTCATCAGCGGTATCAATGCCTGACCTTCAGATAATGCTGCTATCGCACTACCCTGAAAACAATCGCCGCCGTCCATTAAAAGCGTGTTTGGGTTTTCTTTGCGCAGCGCATTAATCATGGTTTTAAGATGCGCGAAACCACCGCGTTTTTTAAAAACGGCTTTACCCTGTTCCCAAAAAAATTCATCGTGCACTGTAACCTGTCCGTGTATATCTGCTGTGTGCAACAAAGTAATGCGCTGTGCCTTGCCGTTTTTAACGCTTTGGCTGCGGGCCATTTCTTCGGCCTTGCCTTTCTCCGCCATACCAAAGGTGGTAACCGGAGCAAGCCCTAGACCCACGGTAGCAGCACCCATAGTTTTCAAAAAATCTTTTCGCGATTTACCACCGGTGTTTACCGGATTGCAACTATTGCATGAACAGGATGCGAGATGCTTTATGTTAAATGACATTTAGGTTACTGTTTATTTGCTTGCTGCTTTTTAAAAGCAACAATAGGTAAAAAAGGACCGTACTTATGTTGGGTCTCGCTAAAGCTATCGGCATATGGCCCAAAAGGATGGTCGACAGGTTTGCTCGCAATTTTGGGCCAGTCTTTCGAGATATCTTTGGTTGGTCTTGGTTGCGAGTTTACAAATGCAGCTAAATCCCACGCCTCCTCATCAGTTAACTGTGTATTGTCGTAAGTGGCCCCTAAAGGCATATTCGATTTTACATAGCCTGCAAACCTGGATAGCCGGAATAACCCAGCCGCTTGCGTATAGCTATGCGGCCCCCAAAGCGGAGGGTATTTATAGCCTATGTTCAGTGAATCGGGTTTCCCTTCTCCCTTGTTACCATGGCAACTGGCGCATTTGGCAGCATAGACAAGCTTTCCTTTATCCGGGCTGGCCGCCTGGTCTAAATATGCCAGTTCAGTAAGTCCTGAGCCCAGGGGTTTGGTTCCTTTAGGTACCTCATTACCCAGCCATTCTATGTATGCTTTTATGGCCTGCATTTCATGGCTGTTTGTGTCAAGCGCATGTCCCGCCAGGCTCCGTTCCATACAGTCGTTTACCCGTTTGTAAATATTTTCAACGGTTCCCGAACGCTCGCGGAACTTTGGGTAGTTAGCTGCCACCGCGCCGTAATTATTTCCGTAAGGCTTTGTACCCGCGGCCAAATGGCAGTTTTGGCAATTCATTCCATTTGACAGATGACCCACTCTGCCGTGTGGGCCAAGATATAACGAGGTGTTTTCAATCAGTTGTTTTCCGTATTTAATCACCTGCTCGCTGTCAGAATTTCCGAGGTCTTCGGCATAAGGAGCTACCCATAATTCGGTTTGTTCTTTTGCCGGTGCAGTGACGGGCTGGTCACCAGCAGGCGCCGTCGATTTTGAGTGGCATGAGATCAACTCAACGAAGCAAATGACCAGGATAAAATTTGCAAAGTACCGGTGGGGGGACATAAATGGGCGTTTTGTAATTTTCATTTTCAGCGTACAAGAAAACACTTTTCTGAAAAATAG
>Ga0364881_10026_pt1 | contig 96388 bp, 90 predicted proteins | sample ExccelJu500001D4_5_FD_206923 | JGI IMG/M metagenome (GOLD analysis project Ga0364881, IMG submission 206923) | Enriched cells from Trout Bog Lake Hypolimnion, Wisconsin, USA - BchlTB.July30.5000.01.D4 | ecosystem: Environmental > Aquatic > Freshwater > Lake > Hypolimnion/Profundal zone | place...
GCATGCCCGTGTAGAAAGGGTGGTTTACGGTGCGCCAGATCCAAAAACGGGCTCTGCTGGCAGTGCTCTTGATGTTTTTTCCGTTAAGCAGATTAATCATCAAACCCGAATTGAAGGCGGTCTAATGAGCGAAGAATGTGGGCAGGTATTAAAAGCTTGGGATAGAACTTCTCCATCCCGAACAAGAACTGCCCCAACCGGAACCTCTCCAGCAAGAGCGGCTAATTTAGCTTGCTCTAGAGCCTGCTGCATAAATTGAATGTCAAGCTGGGCTTGCATAGCTTAAGAATGTGTAACGTCAGCCCAACAATTCGGGGTTTCGTATAAGCGGATACAGCTGAGCTCAAGACGCCCATCAAATGCTTGGGAAAAAATCGGTTTCAAAATTCCAAAGGCTGCAGCAGCAAGATTTTCCACTGTGGGCACATAGTCCATAACGACAGTCTTGTGATTGGGCAGTGAATTTAAAAAGTCGACCAATCCAATATCTTCTTTAGCCACTAAAAAAGCGTGATCCCAAGGCTCAACAACATGTTCGTTTGCAAGGCGTTTGATATCGCCAAAATCCAGAACCATTCCGTCATCAGCTTTACCAGGATGATCGGCAACATCACCAGTTAAAGTAACTTCTATTGCATAGCGATGACCATGCAAATGTCGGCACTGCCCACCATGGTTGGGAATGCGGTGTCCTGAATCAAATTCAAGGCGACGGGTTATGGAAATCACTGATGAGGTCATGGGAATATCAATTTTATAAATAGTGGTGCGCTTAACGAATGCCAATCACTTTATGGGTTTGAACACTTAACCTCCATAAAGGGCGCTTTTGACACAAACTTACCGCTAATTCTGTATTGTCCTTGAGATTTACTCCATCCATAGGCTGCAGAAAACGATTTCGATAATCCATCTTTTCAAAACGAGCCATCAGCTTTTCCAAGGAATCGTGATTTACTTGCGGGACAACCAGCTTAAGCTCATCAGCCTGAAGCACTATTAAATCAGATCCGGCCTTAGGGCTTACACAGACCCAATCAATGCCAGCGGGAACTTTAATCGTTCCATTGGTCTCGATAGCTACCGAAAAGCCTTTTACATGCAAAGCATCAATTAAGTTTTTATCCAACTGAAGCAGTGGCTCGCCCCCAGTAAAGACTACATAACGCTGCTGAGGGCCTGCTCCAGTACTTTTCCAAGAAAGTTCAATTGCCTCAGCCAACTGATCAGCAGTGGCAAATTTACCGCCGCCAAAACCATCGCTACCCACAAAATCTGTATCGCAAAATTGGCATACAGCGCTCGCTCGATCCTCTTCGCGCCCACTCCAAAGATTACAGCCAGCAAAACGACAAAAGACTGCAGCACGACCAGCGTGCGCACCTTCGCCTTGAAGGGTAGGGAAAAGTTCTTTTACGGTATACATAACAATGCGTTGATTTTAAGCGTTAAGCTCAAAACTCTTGAAACTTACTTCCAGGAGACCAGTCTCCATTCAAGATAATCTTCCCAGTAAGCGTTCTGCCAAAGGGTTCCTGCAAGTAAATAGCGACCAAACCCCCTACGAATGACCCAACGACCGATTTCAGGGGCTAACCAGACATCTTCTTCACGTAGGCTAGCCAATCTAAAGACATCGGGGCTTTGGAAATAAGGCGCCTCATTGTGGTACTTCAGGGCAGTAAATTCACCGGCGGGAACTTTTACCCTCTCCCATTCGATAGCTGAGATATTTAAACCCCAGTAATAACTACTATCTGGGTAACCCAAAACTTCATAGCGGGTGCGATAAAACCCTGACCAACCCACCTTTAATTGTTCAGGCCATAAGGGCAGTGCATTCTGGAACTTTTGTGGCGGACTCCAATGAGGATCCTGAATGACAAATCCCCATGGCCCTTGGATTTCATCAGGGAGCGGGCCTGCCTTTACTCCACTGCGCTGAATACGAACCTGTTGGTCAACCGACATAACTCTTTCAGTCACAACGTCTACTAGCTCTTGATTAAATACATTGCGGATCTCATAGACCCACTCTTGACCAACCTTCGGCGGCCGAACCGCGGGTGCAACGGTGGGCTGAGGAAGTGCTTGACCTGATGGATAAGGCTGAGAAGAAATACAAGATACCGACAGCATTACTACTGTCAGCATTAATAAAAGCAGTCTTGGTCTTACTTGTAAGAAGCAAGCCGCCATTGATAGCTACCCTCAAGAATGACTGGCCCTACTTGCCCTTGTATTTGATAAGAACCAGAAGCCTCGCGAGCAACCCAGCGACCTATTTGAGGGGCAAACCAAATAGTTTCTTTGCGAATGCAATCTACTTTATTGGGATCACTACTTTCAAAATTAATTAAATTTTGAAAACGCAAAGCAATAAATTCACCAGCTGGCACAGCAATACTTTCCCAGCCTTGGACGCTCATATATTCCTGCCAACCGAGCTTTGATTCAGGATAGCCGGCATCTGCGTACTTTGTATCAAACTGTTTACTCCATTTCACCGATAGCTCAAGCGGCCAAAGGGGTAATCCAGGATTAAATTCCATTAAGTGCGGCCATTGTGGATCGGTTTTGATCGTTCCCCATGGCCCTTGGATTTCGCTTGGAAGTTGACCGCCATCAGTTGTTGCACGATTAATCACAATACTCTGACCAACACTTGCGATTTGCTCGGTAATAACTTCTAAGGTCTTACCGTTAAATACATCTTTCTTAATGTAAGTCCACTCCTGGCCAACTTGAGGTGGTCGAATAATAGGTAATGGCTTTGGTGTAGCAACCGGAGTGCCATGCTCATAAGACAGGGGAATTCCACAAGCTACCGGCGCCAATGCTGCCGAAGTAATAAAGGTACGACGTGAAAGCTTCATGGATATTGCCTATGGAGAGAAGGTAAATTTATTGTACACAAGCAGATTTAAATACAAAACATCAAGTTCATCACATTGACGAATACAAGGCCGCTGATATTTGAGTGCGAGAAACTGAAGGTTTGGGCAGCTGTTTTTTTGGCAAATCAAACCAAACTCGGACATCCTCTTCCAAGCCAATTCCATGCATAAAGTTATAAATTGCCTTTTTTAATCCATGCCCAAGCTTATCGTGATCAACGCCTGTTGGATCAATAAAGGCAATATCGTTTTTAGCGAAAGTAATAAGGGGTAATGGGGCTAATTGCACGCCATACTCTTGGGGATTTTTCCCTACTGGCGAATGCACCGTACAAATAAATCGATGAAAGAAGCCACTTTGAATGCAGCCATTCTCGAATAACTGTCGCACGTACTCCAGAGCATCCACAGTCTCTTGAACGGTTTGAGTAGGAAAGCCATACATTAAATACGCATGCACCAAGATGCCTGCATCTGAAAATCCTTTCGTAACTTGCGCCACTTGATCTACCGTCACGCCTTTTTTCATAAGGGCTAACAATCTATCAGAAGCAACTTCAAGCCCACCAGACATCGCAATACACCCGCTCTTTGCTAGCAACTGTGCCAACTCTGGGGTGAAGGTTTTCTCAAAGCGAATATTTCCCCACCAAGAAATCATTACCTTGCGACGAATTAATTCCTCAGCCAACGCTTTCAGTATTTTGGGTGGAGCCGCCTCATCTATAAAATGAAACCCCGTCTGCCCTGTTTCACCGATGATCTCCTCAATTCTATCTACCAACAAACTAGCCGAAGCAGTTTCATAGCGAGAGATGTAATCTAGTGTGACATCGCAAAAACTACACTTTTTCCAATAACAACCGTGAGCCACTGTCAGCTTATTCCAACGGCCATCGCTCCATAGGCGATGCATGGGATTAAGCATATCTAGCAAAGAAAGATAAGAATCAAGGGGCAAACCATCCCATGTAGCTGTACCGACTTCCTCAAATGGAATATCAAGCTCAGGCCAATTGATGTACCGCACCTCTTTTTTATCATTACAAATAAAGGTTCGAACTAAACGATCAATAGATCGCTTGCCCTCTAAATGATCAATCAAAGCTAGCAACGGGCGCTCACCGGAATCCAAGGTAATGTAATCCACGAATTCAAATACACGGGGGTCACTAAGCTCACGCAACTCTGTATTCACATAGCCACCACCCAAACCAATCTTCATTTGAGGGTAATGTTTTTTAAGGGTTTGGGCGATACGTAATGCTGCATACATTGCCCCGGGGAAGGGTACAGATAGCAATACCAAATCTGGTTGATGTTTATTTACGACATGGAGGGTAAGCTCTTGAAGATGCGAATCTAGTAATGTAGGTCTTGCATCCAAGGCAAGCGCTAAAGGCGTAAAACTTGGCTGACTGCTCGCCAAAGATTCTGCGTATCGCACAAATTCAAAACGACTATCAACTGCATCCTTAATTACATCGGATAAGTCATTTAAATAAAGGGTTGCTAAATGTCGCGCCCTATCTTGAGATCCAAGAGCTCCAAACGCCCACCCCAAAGAATCACCAGAATCTTCATCATCATATGCATCAAGCGATTGAAAACGTGGGCCTTCTGGTAAAAATTCCCGGCCATTAATTCGATGACATAAAGTGCTATCGCGACCCTGCAAAAATGCAATGGTTGGCGCTATGGTGGAGTGATAGTCTTGAAAATAATCCAAAAAGAAATTGACGCTAGCACTGCGTTCTTCCTCAGGAAGTACTAGGGCTTGGGTATGTATTTCAGATAAGCCATTGGGGGTAAAGAAACTCAACACCAAGGCAAGCGCGAGATCTTCCTGAGCAGCATCTATTTTTCGAGACCTTAAGAAACCCGTCAAATAAGCCGTAGAAGGATACGGCGTATTTAACTGCGTCATCGGTGGAATGAGGCTAAGAACTTTCATACTCACCTAAGTTAATAAGCAGGACATATGCCCAGCTTATTTCTCACTCCCACTCAATTGTGGCTGGCGGCTTTCCGCTAATGTCATAAACCACGCGATTGATGCCGCGCACTTCATTGATAATGCGATTGGAAACTTTGCCCAATAACTCATGTGGCAAATGCGCCCAATGCGCCGTCATAAAGTCTTGAGTTTGAACCGCCCGCAAGGCCACTACGTATTCATATGTTCTGCCATCACCCATCACCCCAACTGATTTAACAGGTAAGAAAACAGCAAACGCCTGACTAGTGAGGTCATACCAAGACTTTTGATTATCTGGATCTATCGTATCGCGTAATTCTTCAATAAAGATAGCATCGGCACGGCGTAAAAGATCCGCAAATTCCGCCTTAACTTCACCTAAGATACGCACACCAAGACCAGGGCCTGGGAAAGGATGGCGATAGACCATCTCACGGGGTAAGCCCAAAGCTACGCCCAATTCACGAACTTCGTCTTTAAAGAGCTCGCGCAAGGGCTCAAGCAACTTAAGATGCATATCCTCAGGCAAGCCACCAACATTATGATGACTTTTAATGGTATGAGCACCCTTCTTACCTTTACCGGCTGACTCAATCACATCAGGATAGATCGTGCCCTGTGCAAGCCACTTAGCGTTCTTAATCTTGCCAGACTCAGTCTGAAATACTTCTACAAATTCTTTACCAATAATTTTGCGCTTAGCTTCTGGATCAGAAACACCAGCTAGTTTTGACATGAACTCTGGAGCAGCATTTACACGAATCACCTTGACACCAAGGTTGCGCGCGAACATCTCCATGACCATCTCACCCTCATTTAAACGAAGCAAGCCATGATCTACAAATACACACGTTAATTGATCGCCAATCGCACGATGAATCAATGCAGCAGCAACGCTGGAATCTACGCCACCAGATAAACCCAGAATGACTTCATCATCACCCACTTGTTTGCGAATATTTTCAACAGCCTCACTGATGTAATCGCCCATCACCCAATCAGTCTTGCAGCCACAAATCTGATGAACAAAACGATCCAAGATAGCAGTACCTTGAAGGGTATGTGTAACTTCCGGATGAAACTGGAAAGCATAAAAACGACGCTCTTCATCAGCCATGCCAGCAATTGGACATGACTCAGTTGAAGCTAACAATTTAAAAGCTGGGGGTAAGGAAGTAACAGAATCGCCATGACTCATCCACACTTTTAGGATGCCGTGACCTTCGCTGGTGGAAAAATCTTCAATCCCTTTGAGTAAGTCAGTATGGCCATGTGCGCGCACTTCTGAATAACCAAACTCACGGGCTTTACCCAGGGACTCGGCAGAAGCTACCGCTCCACCCAATTGGGTAGCCATGGTTTGCATCCCATAACAAATACCCAAAACAGGAACGCCTAATTCAAAAACAATTTGTGGTGCGCGCGGACTACCTTCTTCGGTTACCGAGCTTGGTCCACCAGAAAGAATAATTCCTTTGCCACCCTGCTCTTGAATAAAGCGGCGAATAAATTCAGGGTCGCAATCATAGGGATGGATTTCAGAATAGACGCGGCCATCACGTACACGCCTTGCTATTAACTGAGTAACCTGTGAACCAAAGTCGAGAATAAGTATTTTGTCGTGCACGTCAGAAACTACCTTCTTTAAGTCTTAATCAATGTGGTAATTGGGCGCTTCCTTGGTGATCTTCACATCATGGACATGCGATTCACGCACACCCGCTGAAGTGATTTCCACAAAATTCGCTTTCTCATGCAACTCATCAATGGTGCTACATCCAAGATACCCCATAGACGACCGAATACCACCAGTCAACTGATGCAAGATAGTGAGCACGCTCCCTTTGTAAGGCACTTGCCCTTCGATACCTTCAGGTACCAATTTTTCAGCGTTCGCAGCACTAATATCGCCTTGGAAATAACGATCTGCCGAGCCATCAGCCATCGCACCCAATGAACCCATACCGCGGTAGCTCTTATAAGAACGACCTTGATATAAAAACACTTCGCCAGGAGCCTCTTCAGTGCCAGCAAACATTCCACCCATCATGACGGAGTTAGCACCAGCAGCCAAAGCTTTCGCCACATCACCAGAGTAACGAACGCCTCCATCAGCAATCAAAGGAATACCCGTGCCTTTAAGTGCTAAAGCTACGTTAACAATAGCCGTGATCTGAGGCACACCAACACCAGCAACAATACGAGTCGTACAGATTGAACCTGGGCCAATACCCACTTTCACACCATCAGCCCCATGGTCCGCCAATGCTTTAGCAGCCTCGCCTGTGGCAATATTTCCACCAATAACCTGAACATGCGGGTAATGTTTTTTAACCCACTTAACGCGATCTAAAACTCCTTGGCTATGACCATGAGCAGTATCCACAACAATCACATCAACACCAGCGCGGACCAGTAATTCGATACGCTCGTCATTATCTGGACCAACACCAACAGCAGCACCAACTCGCAACTGCCCTTCACTATCTTTACAAGCAAGAGGATGTTCAGTTGCTTTAAGAATGTCTTTAACAGTAATGAGGCCGCGTAATTCGAACTTATCGTTGACGACCAGAACGCGCTCTAAGCGATGCTTGCTCATCAAACGCTTAGCCTCATCCAAGGTGCAGCCCTCTTTAACGGTAATTAAACGCTCACGAGGGGTCATCTTGGTTTTCACTGGGGCATCTAAATCCTCTTCGAAGCGCATGTCGCGGTTGGTAATAATCCCCACCACTTCTTTACCAGTAAGCACCGGGAAGCCCGAGAAACCATGCTCACGTGATAACTGCATTACTTGACGAACAGTCATGTCTGGACTAACGGTGATTGGATCTCGCAGTACGCCAGATTCAAAACGCTTCACCTTAGCCACTTCACGCGCTTGCTCAGCAGGCTTAAGATTTTTATGAATAATTCCAATACCACCTTCGCTGGCCATGGCAATCGCCAAACGGCCCTCGGTCACGGTATCCATCGCCGCAGACACCAATGGTGTATTAAGTGAAATATCTCGAGTTAACTTACTTGCCAAATTGGCATCTCGTGGGAGTACCGACGAATAAGCCGGTACAAGGAGCACATCGTCAAAAGTGAGTGCTTTTTGAATGAGTCGCATGCAAAACCCCTAATCGCAAAAACAGATTATAGCCTCCTAGCCTTCCTTTTCGCTGCAGCAGCCTGGAATTTAGCATCCTGGTTCTGGTTGGCTTTTTTTCGCCGAACAGTCATGGGGTCTATCAGAATCTGTGAATAGAGCTCTAAACGATCCCCAGAATAAATAGGGCTATCCCATTCTTTACGCTTACCAAAGACCCCAAAGCACCCTTTTCTAGCCAAGACAGGATCTTCTAGATTTTTTGCTACTCTAGACTGAACGAGAGCCAAACCTACCGTGGCCTGCTCGCCTTCGCTCAATTGGAGCTTAAAAGGAGTTAAAGTTGGCTCACCCAATCTGGCATCGCAAATAAGGATGTCAAACGCGGTATTAGCCATATAGAGCTTCAGCGCGTTTTACAAAACAATCTACAAAAGTCCCGGCAATATGACTAAAGACAGGGCCAATGATCTTATCTAAGATAGCGCTTTTAAACTCCCAATGAAGCTTAAATTCGACCTTACAAGCATCTTCTCGTAGCGGAATGAAATTCCATTGCCCAGAAAAATGCCTAAAAGGGCCGTCTACTAGAACCATATCAATAGTTTCAGGACGATGATTGACGTTCCGAGTATGAAAGAACTGATTGATACCCTTGAAACTAATGTGGATTTTGGCGTCAAGTACAGTCTCGGTCTGCTCAAAAATCTCCACGCCGCCACACCAAGGTAAAAACTCGGGGTAGCGTGCAACATCAGTCACCAAGCCGTACATACGGTCAGCTGACTGCCCAATTAAAACGGTCTTGTTGACGTCTGCCATAATTGATCTTGAGAGAAGCTAAATAAATATGAGTATCGTCGATAACAAAAAAGCCTTCTTCGATTATTTTATCGAGGAACGCTTCGAGGCAGGACTGGTTCTAGAAGGCTGGGAAGTCAAGGCTATTAGAGCAGGTCGCGTGCAAATTAAAGAAGCGTATGTCGTCATTCGCAAGGCGGAGCTATTTTTAATTGGCGCCCACATTAGCCCTCTACTTTCAGCTTCAACCCACATCCTTCCGGATAACGTCCGGTCCCGCAAACTTCTGCTGAACGCTATTGAAATCCGTAAGCTCATCGGTAAGGTGGATCAAAAAGGCTACACACTAGTCCCCATCAATCTCCATTTCTCCAAGGGCAATGTGAAGTGCGAAATTGGGCTTGCAAGAGGTAAAAAGCAGCACGATAAGCGCCAGGCGACCAAAGAACGTGAGTGGGAAGTTCAAAAAGGACGGATCGCCAGAGGCGATCTGAACGCCTAAAAGCACTTATTTGCGCTAATTCAAGCATTTATGCACTAATTAAGTGCATAATGGCACCAAGCTGCTTCAATCTTAGAATCGTAGTCAATGTAAAGGCGTTACTTTGTAACTATGAAATTGCCTTTTGACGAAATGCTCGATGCCAGCGGTAAAGCGCGGCCACATTACCAAATATTCCATAACTGGCTTAAACAGCAGAGTGATACCCTCATGGGTCTCAAGCGGGCCGAAGCGGATTTAATTTTCCGCCGAGTTGGCATAACCTTTGCGGTTTATGGAGATGATCTCGGATCAGAAAGAACGATCCCCTTTGATCAGGTGCCGCGGATCTTTACTGCCAAGGAATGGGAACAGCTTGAAGCTGGCTTGCGCCAACGCGTCAAAGCACTTAACCGCTTTATCTATGACGTGTATCACGAAGAAGAGATTATTAAAGCAGGCATCATTCCAGCGGAACAGATTTTTAATAACGCCCAATATCGCCCAGAAATGCGTAATGTCAGCGTACCAAGAGATATTTACGCTCAAATTGCTGGTATTGATATTGTTCGGGCTGGTGAAGGCGAGTTCTACGTCCTAGAAGACAACTTACGCGTTCCATCCGGTGTTTCTTACATGGTGGAAGATCGCAAGATGATGATGCGACTTTTTCCTGATCTATTTCAAAAATATCGTGTAGCGCCTGTAGAGCACTATCCAGATTTGTTGCTTGAGTGTTTAAAGTCCGTTAAACCTGATGACGTCAAAAAACCGAATGTAGTTGTTCTCACACCCGGTATGTACAACTCAGCCTATTTTGAGCACAGTTATTTAGCGCAACAAATGGGTGTTGAGTTGGTCGAAGGAAAAGATTTGTTTGTTAAAAATGAACAGGTCTTTATGCGCACCACACAAGGTCCAGAACGTGTTGATGTAATTTACCGTCGAGTCGATGATGACTTCTTGGATCCATTGGCGTTCCGCTCTGATTCAACCTTAGGTGTTGCTGGCTTACTCTCTGCGCATCGCGCTGGAAATGTCACCCTAGCCAATGCGATTGGCACCGGTATCGCCGACGATAAATCGATCTACCCGTATGTGCCTGACATGATTGAGTTTTACTTGGGTGAAAAACCCATCCTCAACAATGTCCCTACATTCCAATGTCGCAAGCCTGATGATCTCGCCTACACATTAGCCAACCTAGATAAGTTAGTTGTCAAACTTACTCATGGCGCAGGTGGCTATGGCATGTTGGTAGGGCCAGCGTCCACCAAAGCAGAGATTGAGGAATTTAGGGGTCACCTGATTGCCAATCCAGACAAGTATATTGCCCAGCCTACTTTAGCCCTGTCTACGTGCCCTACTTTTGTGGAGTCCGGAGTTGCGCCAAGACATATTGATTTAAGACCTTTTGTACTCTCTGGCAAAACCATCAAGATGGTTCCCGGTGGATTAACTCGCGTTGCCCTTAAAGAAGGCTCTTTAGTCGTGAACTCCTCTCAAGGCGGTGGAACTAAAGACACTTGGGTACTGGAAGAATAAGAGAAGAGTTGAGAAAAAATATGCTGAGTCGCACCGCTGATTGCCTTTATTGGATGGCCCGTTATACAGAGCGCGCAGAAAATACCGCACGCATGCTGGACGTAAACCACCAAACCTCGCTACTTCCTCAGCCCGCTGAGTTCTTAGAGCAAAGTTGGAGAAAGTTACTCACCATCTCCAAACTTGAAGATGCCTTCATGAGTAAATATGATGTGGTGAATCGTGAGAATGTTTTAGATTTCATGATTTATGAAACCAGCAATCCTTCAAGCATCGTATCCTGCTTATTTGCTGCCCGTGAAAACGCCCGCGTCATCCGAGGCAAGATTACTTCTGAAGTTTGGGAAACGCAAAACACCACTTGGTTAGAGCTCCAAAGAATTTTAGAGGCACGTAATCAGGCCGACCCAAGCAGATTATTGGATTGGGTAAAACACCGTTGCCACTTATTTAGAGGTGTGATGCATGGCACCATGCTCAAAAATGAGGCTTTCTACTTCATGAATGTCGGCACATTATTAGAACGAGCAGATAACACCGCTCGCATCTTGCAAACGAAGTATGAAGATCAAGCAGCACTTAAAGTCTTACGCACCGGAGAGCGGGCTATAGAGGATGGAGCTGAAGGCACGGATGGTGATTTCTTCGACTTCTATCATTGGGCCGCCTTGCTTCGCTCTGTGTCTGCCTTTGAAATCTATCGTCAAATCTACTCAGATCAAGTTACCCCCAAACAGGTAGCTCAACTCTTGATCTTTAATAAACAAATGCCTCGCTCATTAGTGTGCTGTGTCAACGATCTCATTCCGCTTTTAGCGGAGGTAAAGAATCAGCAATCTAAAGAAATTGAGCGTTTACTTGGAAAACTAAAAGCGAATATGGATTATTCCGATATTGATGAAGTCTTCTCTCAAGGTTTAGAAGAATTCATTGAAGAATTTTTGGAGCGCATTAATCACATTGCCGATGAGTTCAGTAACACTTACCTCATCCCCCTAGCTGTAGCCTAAACAGCACAAAGAAAATATGCACTTAAAAATTCGCCATCGCACAGAGTATCGCTATGAATCACCCGTTCGCTACTCCATTCAAGAATTGCGCTTAACTCCGCCTCAGTTGGCTGGACAGCAAGTTGATAAGTGGAAAATTAGCACTCCCATTAAAGCAAGCAATTCCGTCGATGCCTTTGGCAATATCTGTAGTGTATTTGTACAAGAAGCCCCGTATACGTCGATGATGATTGAGGCTGAAGGTGAAGTGCATACCCAGGATGCGTTTGAGTTTATTGACAATGCCAAAGCTGTTTCACCTTATTACCTTTTGCAGCAAACAAACTTAACAGAACCCTCTGATCAGATGTTGTCTTACTTCTCATCAAAGCTACCTAAGAAAAATACGGTTGATGAAGTCTTAAAATTAGCTGCTGCAGTTCAAGAGGCCGTGGTGTATTTTCCAGGCCAAACTAATTTTGCAACCACAGCAGCGCAATCTTTTGCCATGAGCTCAGGCGTATGCCAAGACCACGCTCATATTATGTTGAGCTTGTGCCGTGCATCCAATATTCCCGCACGCTATGTCAGCGGCTATTTCTTTGCGGAAGAGTCACCAAATCTTGCCAGCCACGCATGGATAGATTTCTGTAGTGATGTTGAAAAAGGTATCTGGATTAGCGTGGATATTACCCATGCATGCCTAGTTGATTCTCGGCATATTCGCCTAGCCATTGGTCGCGACTATTATTCAGCTGCTCCAGTTAAAGGCGTTCGCTCTGGTGGTGGTGGCGAAGAACTTAGCGCTAGCATCTCCATTCAAAAACTCCCCTAATTACGATCCTAGATTTTTGTTTTAAGAGATAATTCCAGGAAATTCATTAAAGGGGTTGTGGGATGACGTATTGCGTAGGGCTTTGCCTAAAAGATGGCTTGGTATTTTTATCTGACACTCGTACTAATGCTGGTGTAGATCAAATTGGCACCTTTAGAAAAATGACCTTGTTCCAAAAGGACAATGACCGTTTTTTTACCCTTATGAGCGCTGGCAATCTCGCCATTACCCAGGCCGTTAAAGAAATTCTTCTCCAAGGCCAACTCCTCAATGGAATTAACCTCTGGACCGCTGAAAATACCCATGATGCCGCTGTGGTAGTGGGTGATGCCATTAAGCAAGTCTATGATCGCGACCATGAAGCACTAGAAAAAGCAGGAATTGATTTCAACTGCAATCTCATTTTTGGAGGTCAAGTAAAAAACGAAAGGCCTCGCTTATTCAATATTTACTCAGCAGGCAATTTCATTGAAGCTACACCAGAGACTTGCTATTTCCAAATTGGTGAATCTAAGTATGGCAAACCTATTCTAGATAGAGTTTTGAGCTTTACCACCCCACTAAATCTAGCGACAAAATGTGCCTTGATTTCAATGGACTCAACTCTAAACAGCAATATCTCGGTTGGCCTCCCTTTGGACTTACTGGTCTATGAAAGAGACTCTTTGAAAGCTTGTAAATTAGTTACCCTGGATGAATCGAATCCTTACTTCCAGATGATTCATCAATTATGGGGCGAAAGATTGCGCTCGGCCTTTAATTCCATTGATGAGCCTAGCTGGACTGGTGCCAACAAGGACAAATCGATCTCAGCCCCAGCCAAAAAGATGGGAGCTGTTCCAATAAACCATCCCCCAGCAAAAACTAAAGCTGTTAAATCTAAAGCCAAGTCAAAGATTGTTAAAACAACTAAAGCAGCAAAGGCAATTAAGACTGCCAAACCCATAAAAAAAGCGGCTGCTAAGGCAAAAGCCTAAACATACCGCTTGGAGACTAAGACCTCATTGCTGAGGTCTTAGTTAAATCCATCTTCTTACTTCTTGCCCAGCATTTCCCAGGTTGCAACAACGCTATCCGGATTCAAGGAAATTGAACCAATACCTTTATTAACCAACCAACGGGCAAAGTCTGGGTGATCTGATGGACCTTGGCCACAAATACCGACGTATTTACCCAATTTACGGCAGGCATCAATAGCGCGTTCGATCATAAACATTACCGCAGGATCACGCTCATCAAAATCTACTGCCAACAACTCCATACCAGAGTCACGATCCAAGCCTAATGTCAGCTGGGTCATATCGTTTGAACCAATAGAGAAGCCATCGAAATGCTCAAGGAACTGTTCAGCCAAAATTGCATTAGATGGAACCTCGCACATCATAATCAGGCGCAAACCATTTACACCACGCTTGAGGCCAAACTTCTCCATCAAATCAATCACACGTTTAGCTTGATTAATGGTGCGGACAAATGGAACCATAATCTCAACGTTATCTAAGCCCATCTCTTCACGAACACGCTTCATTGCTGCGCACTCAAGTGAGAAAGCTTCGCCAAACTCTTCGGATATGTAACGTGATGCTCCGCGGAATCCTAGCATTGGATTTTCTTCATCTGGCTCATAACGTGAACCGCCAATCAACTTCTTATATTCATTTGACTTAAAGTCAGACAGGCGAACGATCACTGGCTTTGGATAAAAAGCAGAGGCAATCGTAGCGACCCCTTCAACCAACTTATCTTCGTAGAATTGACGTGGACTTGCATAACCACGAGCAACGCTTTCAACAGCACGCTTCAAATCAGGATCAATATTTGGGTACTCGAGAACTGCGCGTGGATGTAGGCCAATATAGTTGTTGATGATGAATTCGAGGCGAGCTAAACCTACGCCTGCATTTGGAATTTGACAGAAATCAAATGCCAATTGAGGATTACCAATGTTCATGGTGATTTTCACTGGAATCTCTGGCAATACACCGCGAGATACTTCAGAAACTTCAGTCTCAATCAAGCCATCATAGATATGACCTTCATCACCTTCTGCACAAGAAACCGTCACCATCATGCCGTCTTGCAATTGCTCTGTCGCATCACCGCAACCCACTACCGCAGGCACGCCTAATTCACGGGCAATAATCGCTGCGTGACATGTACGGCCACCACGGTTGGTCACGATTGCTGAAGCGCGCTTCATCACTGGCTCCCAATTGGGATCAGTCATGTCGGCAACTAACACATCACCTGGCTGCACACGATCCATCTCGCTTGGGTCACGAATGATGCGCACAGGACCTGCACCAATTTTTTGACCAATGGCACGGCCCTTAGTCAATACTTTGGAGCTACCTTTTAACTTGTAACGCATTTCCACTTGACCTGCAGCTTGGCTCTTTACAGTTTCTGGGCGAGCTTGCAAGATATAGATGCGGCCATCTTGACCATCCTTACCCCACTCAATATCCATTGGGCGTTGATAGTGCTTTTCAATAATGACAGCATATTTAGCCAACTCGGTAATGTCAGCATCCTCAAGTGAAAAACGATTACGCTGCTCAGGAGATACGTCAACTGTTTGCACTTTCTCAGCTGAACCTGCCGGAGCAAATTGCATTTTGATTAATTTAGAGCCTAATGAGCGACGAATAATGGCTTTTTTATCTTGCGCCAATGTGGTCTTAAATACATAGAACTCATCTGGATTCACCGCACCCTGAACCACTGTTTCGCCCAAGCCATAACTAGAGGTAATAAATACAACATCCTCAAATCCAGATTCAGTATCCAAAGTAAACATCACGCCCGCGGCACCTAAATCTGAACGTACCATTCTCTGAATGCCAGCAGACAAAGCAACCTCAGCGTGGGCAAAGCCTTTATGTACACGATAGGAAATAGCACGGTCGTTATACAAAGAAGCGAACACTTCACGAATCTTGTGCAGAACATCATCGATACCCTCAACGTTCAAGAAGGTTTCTTGTTGGCCAGCGAAAGAAGCATCTGGCAAATCTTCTGCAGTAGCAGATGAACGAACAGCGAACGAGCCTTTTCCTGAGTCATCTAATTTTTTAAACGCAGTACGAATCTCTTGATCAAGGCGCTCTTGAAATGGCGCAGTTTCGATCCAATGACGAATTTCTTTACCAGCCTCAGCCAATGCACGAACATCATCAATATTTAGATTTTCTAAACGCTTCTGAATGCGCTCAGTCAGATTGTTGTGCTCCAAAAAATCACGGAAAGCCAAAGCAGTAGTCGCGAATCCGGTGGGAACCCGAACTCCGGTAGACGACAGCTGAGAAATCATTTCACCCAATGAAGCGTTCTTACCGCCAACGGACTCAACGTCGGTCATGCGGAGTTGCTCAAAAGGTAAAACGTAGGCGTTTGCTACATCATTGTTTTGTTGCTGTTGGTTGGACATAAAATACTCTCTAAAGATAAGGAAACTGGTCGAGCGGCCGATCAAAATACGGCATACTTCATTAGCTTCTTATTGTAGTGCTGACCACCAATCTAGACCAACCCCATGTCCAATCAAACCCGTATTGTTTTTATTGTTTCTGACGGCACCGGTATTACCGCTGAAAACTTTAGCCAATCGATTTTGGCTCAATTTGATGCTACTTTTAAGCATATTCGCGTCCCGTTTGTGGATAGCCCTGACAAAGCTCACGATGCCGTCACTACGATCAATCAGGCAGCTTCCAAATATGGAGTGCAACCCATCGTATTCACCACTTTGGTGAATCCCCAACTTAATACCATTGTTGGGAAGGCAAATGGCCTGATTTTGGACATGTTCCAGACATTCGTGGCCCCCTTAGAGAGTGCTTTAGGCATTAAATCTACCCACGCGATGAATCGCCTGCACCACAATGCAGATACAGAGGCTTATAAAAACCGGATTGAGGCTATTAACTACTCCTTAGCGCACGATGATGGTCAATCCAATCGCAATCTCGCTGAAGCGGATGTCATCTTGGTTGGTATTTCCCGGGTGGGTAAAACGCCAACAAGCCTGTATTTAGCCATGCAATATGGCATGAAAGCAGCAAATTACCCCTTGATACCCGAAGATTTTGAACGTGGGCAACTTCCTAAAGATTTAGTGCCCTACCGCAACAAAATCTTTGGATTAATGATTGATGCAGAACGACTTTCTGAAATACGCAATGAACGCCGACCTGGCAGCAACTATGCCAAGCTAGAAAACTGTCGCTATGAAATCAATGAAGCAACTTCGATGATGAAAAAGGAGTCGATTCCTTGGGTTGCAACTACCAGCAAGTCCATTGAAGAAATTGCGACCACCGTATTACAGTCGATGAAATCCGATAAAACAATTTTGGGTTAAATAGCCTTATTGACTAATTAAATCCAATCCAATGAAATTAAATGCGTCTAGCACGCACTGTTTCAAATAAACACACTGCTGCAGCTGTAGAAACATTTAAGGACTCAACCCGAGGGTCAATGGGGATAGATACCCCTTTAGCCTGAGCTAAAAGATCCTCAGATACACCCTGTCCTTCGCTCCCCATGACCCAAGCCACAGGACGAATCAAATCTTTTTTCATATCAAATAAATCAGTAGAGCCATCAGCTGTAGTCGCGAGAAAAGGTGCTGTAACAGCGCTTAAGACTTGCTGGTTAGACCAGCCTTCATATAAGTCGAGCAAGCGATGCGCGCCCATACCTGCACGCAATACTTTGCTTGACCATAAATGCGCGCAACCCGATATAGCCAAGACTTGTGTAAACCCAGCCGCAGCTGCAGTTCTTAAGATTGCCCCGACATTACCAGCATCTTGAATACGATCCAAAATCACCACATCTCCAGCCAAAGTAGAGATCGATTGCGAGGGCATTAAGCTCGATTTTGGAAGATCCAGCAAGCCGGCAATATGTGGTGCATTCACTAAATCACTTAATAAATCCCATAGCCCCTTATCCAACTGAAACACCCTGGTTGCTGGACAAATCTCAAGGTGGGAGTAAAGAGCGTGGGATATTTCACTGTTTCCCAGACCCACCTCTGATGTCAATAAGGTTTTGAGAGCGGGATCACCAACCCAAGTCTGTACCAAATGGATGCCTTCTAATAAAGCATGCCCAGAAGCTATTCTCGCCTTTTGACCTTTTGAACCGGTTGCTTGTAAAAGGCGAATTTCTTTGAATAAAGGATTATCTTTAGAGGATATGGGCTCGAATTTCAAATCATGATTCATAGGCGACTCATTTCTAAAACTTTACGTACAGGAGAAAAACTCCTGCGATGTTGCTCGCAAGCACCAAATTCTTGAAGAGCGGCAAAGTGAGATTCTGTTGGATAACCCATATGTTGCGCAAATCCATATTGAGGATGACGTTGGTGTAATTCCATCATCTGCTTATCTCGCGTTACCTTAGCAATTATTGAGGCAGCAGAAATCGCTGGCTCTTTAGCATCACCCTTCACAATAGCTTGGGCAGGAATGGGTAACTCAGGGCAGCGATTGCCATCAATCAAGGCTTTGTCTGGCCACGATCCCAGCTTGCTAGTGAGATCTTCTATGGCGCGGCGCATGGCTAGCATCGTTGCCTGCAAGATATTGATTTGATCAATCTCTTGTGCACTCGCTTCTCCCACGCCCCATGCTTTTGCTTTATTCAGAATTTGTTCGTATAAAAATTCACGGCGAGCAGCAGTTAATTTCTTTGAATCCCTCAAGCCCCCAATAGGATTAAGCGGGTCCAATACTACTGCGCCAGCAACTACCGAGCCCGCCAAAGGCCCACGTCCCGCCTCATCCACACCACAAACCCAAATCACACTCATGGACCAACCCGCTTCTGATACCCAGAATGGATAGTCTGCGCTATAGCTTCCGCAACAAGCAAACCAGTTGGTCTACGTAAGGTTTCATGCATTTTGGCAAAACGCATTTTGAGTTCAGCTACTTTGGTCGGATTATTCAGCCATGCAAGCAATGCATTCGTTAATTTTTCAGAAGTAGCATCATCTTGCAAAAGTTCTGGCACTACAAACTCGCCACATAAGATATTAGGCAAACCTACATACGGCATATAACCTTGCCGTTTCATGATCTGCGCAGTTAACCAAGGTACCTTATAAGAAATCACCATAGGCTTTTTCCATAAGGCGGCTTGCAAGGTGGCAGTACCACTAGCGATTAATACTACATCTGAAGCTTCTAAAACTACATCTGCCTCACCATCTAACAAATGAATTGAAATGTCTGGATTTAAAGCTTGCGTATCAGCTTTAAGTCTCTCAAGGGGCGCACGCAACCGAGGAGTTGCTATCGGAATCAGGAACTGTAACTTTTCCCCTTTAAGTCGATCCGCTAACAATCGCATGGTGTCAAAAAAAACTGGGGCTATTAATTCAATCTCTGATCCACGGCTGCCTGGTAATACCGCAATCACTTTTCCACCTAAGTCATCTTTAGGGATACTTAAAATCTCGGCAACCCGTTTTCTAGCTTGTTCAATATTGGGCTCATCAGGTATATCACTTGCTAATGGATGACCAACATAAGTAGAGGCAACACCAGCTCGATCATAGATTTCAGTTTCGAAAGGGAAAATGCACAGCATCCGCTCTACTGCCTGTTGTATTTTTTTAATACGCCCTGCCCGCCAAGCCCAAATTGAGGGTGACACCAAGTGCAATGTAGGTATGCCCGCTTTACGTAATTGAAGCTCTACCCCTAAATTAAAGTCAGGGGCATCAATTCCAAGATACACATCAGGGCGACCTTCACCTAAGAGGTTAGCAATCAACTCGCGCCTTAACTTTAAGATTGCTGGCAGTTGTCGAATAGCCTCCACATAACCGCGCACGCTCAAGGTTTCCATTGGCCAATCAGAACGAAGTCCTTCAGCCTGCATACGAGGACCACCTATACCATAAACCTCTATCCCGGCTACATCGGGCATTTGATTAAGGGCACTCAATACAGGCGCAGCAAGCAAATCACCCGAAGGCTCACCAGCCACGCACGCTAGTTTAGGCAAAACCAGCCAATCACTATCGAATAATGCCGCGCGTTGAGGCGGCAATAAAATCATGAAATTCTTTGAGCTTTTCAGCGGTCGCTGCATCTGCAGCGCTTGCAACAGCCATTTTCCCGAGCTCTACTTTCGCATCCTCAAAACTCAAGCCATCCTTATACAGAACTTTATAAGCCTGGCGTAAAGCAGAAATCGTTTCACTTGAAAAACCACGACGTTTCAAACCCTCTACATTAATGCCATGAGGGGAGGCCTTATCGCCAGCGGCAATCACAAACGGAGGGATATCCTGCACTAATGCAGAGGCTCCACCCAACATGGCATGCTGACCAATGCGCACAAATTGATGTACACCTGACATGCCACCCATAATGGCCCAGTCATTAACCTGAACGTGACCCGCAATTTGCGCATTGCTAGAAAAAATCGTGTGATTACCAATCTGGCAGTCATGGGCAATATGAACATAAGCCATGATCCAATTGTCATTACCAATGCGAGTAATACCTTCATCCTGAGAGGTTCCAGTATGAATCGTCGTGAACTCCCGCACGGTATTGCGATCGCCAATAATTAACTGAGTTGGCTCGCCACGATATTTCATATCCTGCGGAGGGCCACCGATTGCAGCAAAATGGGCAAAGTTATTTTCTTTACCAATAGTGGTATAGCCCTCAATGACAGTATGAGAGCCTATCTTCGTGCCTGCGCCTATTTTGACATTAGGGCCAACCACTGAGTAAGGACCAACCTCTACATCGCTGGCAAGTTCTGCTTTGCTATCAACTAAAGCGGATGGATGAATCCGAGTCATTACGCACCTTTCGTACGAACAGCACAAGTAATATTCGCTTCAGCCGCCAACTCACCGTCAACGGTGGCTTTCACTTGAAACTTATAAATACCAGCACGCTCACGCTCCAAGGTAGCCGTCATGATCAATTGATCACCAGGTAACACTGGCTTCTTAAAGCGTGCGCCATCGATACCAGCAAAGTAATAGACAGCGTTCTCAGCCCTCTCCTCAGAAAAAGTGAGTAAGGCTGCAGTTTGCGCTAAAGCTTCAATAATGAGAACACCAGGCATCACAGGAAAATCAGGAAAGTGACCCTGAAAGAAAGGCTCATTCATTGTGACGTTTTTTAATGCAGTAATGCTTTGACGAGGAGTAATTTCGAGTACGCGATCCACCAGCAAAAAGGGATAGCGATGTGGCAATAATTTCAAAATTTGATTGATATCGATTGCAACTGGATTACTCATAAGATTACCTGCGTATAAAAAGTGAAATAGTGATTGATTGAATCAATAAGCTTGGGCTTATTGATATTATTTTTTATCCAATAAACGTAAGCGTTGGCGTATTTTATCTAGGCCGCGTAAGATAGCGGCATTTTTTTCCCAAGCGCTATGGAGCATTGAAGGATAGACGCCCGTGAAATGCTGACCTGGCTCTGCAATTGAACGAATAATGGACGTATTACCCGAGATGGTAGTTCTATCGGCAATAGTAAGGTGACCTGCAAAGTTTGCCGCTCCGCCAATAATGCAGAAATTTCCGATCTTAGTGCTTCCAGAGATAGCTGCGCACCCTGCAATAACGCAACAATTCCCGACAATGACGTTGTGGGCGATTTGCACTTGATTATCAATTTTTGTGCCGGCGCCAATAACGGTGTCACTCATAGCACCCCGATCAATCGTGGTTGAGGCGCCGATTTCAACATCACTACCAATGATTACCCTACCCGTTTGAGGAATCTTGACCCACTCACCACCCGTAGCCGTGAAATCTGGGGCAAAGCCAAATCCATCTGCACCAAGGACTGCGCCACTATGAATAATGCAACGCTCTCCGATTTGGGTGCCAGAGTAGATGGAAACATTTGGATAAATAAGCGAATCATCTCCCAATGAACTACCCTTAGCAATCGAAGTATTACCCAAAATAAGCACTCGCTCACCTAGCGTTACACCAGCAGCTATTTGGACAAAGGGCCCAATATGGCATGAGCTTGGCACACTAACCGAAGGATCGATAACTGCACTAGGATGAATTCCACAGGGGAATGCAGGGCTTAAAGTCTTGGCAAAATGCTGAGCCATTCGAGCAAAGGTAGCATAGGGATTTCTAGAAACAAAATAGACTCGTCCTGCAGAAGCTTGGCTGGGATTTGCTTCTAGAAAATCTAAATCGGCTTTACTGACAATTAATGCACCGGCCCCACTAATACTGGCCTGCTGACGATAAAGTGGATTAGAAAGGAAGGATATTTGATCTTGCTGCGCTCGCTCCAGAGGGGCGAGACCATGAAATGCGAGGGAGCCGTCCCCCACCAAGCTTGCTTGAAACTGTTCGGCCAGCTCGATGGCGGTGGGCATAAAACTTACTTAGAACTGTTCAAAGCCTTGATGACATCGTCGGTCACGTCAGCCTTAGGGCTAACATAAGCCGCTTCTTGAACAATGACATCAATCTTTCTTTGTTCTGCGATTTGCTTGAGCACTGCATTGGCTTTTTCAGCAATCTTTGCGCGCTCTTCAAATGTACGTTGATTCAAGTCTTCGGTGAACTCACGTTGCTTGCGTTGCAATTCACGATCTTGATCTGCTAACTCACGTTGACGACGAACACGCTCAGCCTCTGACATAACGGCAGCATCACGATCAAGCTTTTCGGCTGCAGATTTGATTTTCTGAGCGCTATCACGCAAATCATTTTGACGTTTGGTGAATTCGTTTTGCAAACGAGTTTGCATTGCTTTAGCCAAATTAGATTCGTTAAATACCTTCTCGGAGTTCACTACCGCAACTCTTGTGCCGGCATCTTGAGCGAATACTTGTGGCGCTGCAGTTGCAGCAGCAAAGGCTACTAAGCCCAATTGAATCCATTTTGAAGATTGACGAAGCTTCATAAAACTTTCCTTAAACAATTAGAACGCTGTACCTACCTGGAACTGCAAACGCTGTACGTTATCCGTTGGTTGAGACTTGATCGGAATACCGTAACTGAATTTTAGCGGACCTAGTGGTGATATCCATGATAAACCCAAGCCATAAGAATATCTCAAGACTAGGTTGAGGTTAGTACCAAAAGCATTACCACCATCGACAAAGGTAAATACCCTAAGGGTTTTATCTACGCCAGAACCTGGCACTGGTACTGTGTACTCAAGGTTGGTCACAATCTTGGACTGGCCACCAGTTGGTTGGTAGGTTCCAGTAATGGTGTTCCAGTACTGAGGCCCAAGAGAACCAGGAGCATAACCACGGACAGAACCAATACCACCAACATAGTAATTCTTGGTAATTGGGAAGGGATTATTACCGTAAGCCTCGCCATAACCCACCTCACCGTTAAAGGACAAAATATTGCCTTTTGAGAATGAGTGGTACTTTTGATACTGCCCATAGACGCGGTAATAAGTCATATTGGCAATTGGTGTACCAGCTTCAGCATTGAGCTGCTCCAGTGAGCCAGATGATGGAATTAAAGCACTATCACGACCATCACGAGACCAACCAACAGTCAAAGGAACGTTATAGGTATTTAATGTAGCAGGATATCCAGGTGCAGCCACCCCATAACTTTGAACATAGTTCAAATAAGGTACGGGGGTATTTGATGTAGTGGAGATCTGGAAAGCCTCGATTCCCGTACCAAAGAAAACGCGATCAACCTCGGTGTATGGCACTCCGAACTTAATATTCGAACCTACGGACTTGATTTGGTAATCGGGATCACCAACATAGTACAAAGGCTTAGATGAACGGTAGTACAAATCGGTATAACGACTAATTCCGTCTTCAGTGAAATATGGGTCGTACTGAGAGAGGGTTAAGTTTTGCGTAATCTTACCCAAAGAGGCATTCAAGCCAATCGCTGTACCGGTACCAAAAGCATTATCTTGGTTAATACCCGCAGACAGGATCAGTTTTTCAGTTGAGGAGAATCCAGCGCCAACCGTTACTGAGCCAGTGGGTTTCTCGGTTACCTTAACGCCCACATCCACCTGATCGGGAGAGCCAGGCACGTCTTGGGTACTAATATCTGTTTCAGTGAAATAACCCAAACGGTTCAAACGCTTTTTGGATAGCTCAATCTTGTCACTATCAAACCATGAACTTTCAAACTGACGCATCTCACGACGGATAACAACGTCTCGCGTTTTAGCGTTACCGCTTATCTGAACTTGACGCACATAAACACGACGACCTGGATCAACTACGAGCGTCAAATCCACTTCGCTTAACTCACGACGAATATCGGGTTGAGGGTTGATTGTGGCAAAAGCGTAACCATAAGAGCCCAATACCTCGGCAATCGCTTTAGTACTCTCAGTTAACTTCGCAGATGAGAAAGTATCACCTGGCTTGAGGGTAATTAACTGCATTAATTCAGCATCTTTACCAAGCAATTCACCAGCTAAGCGAACATCCTTCACTGTGAACATTTCACCCTCACGGATGCTAATGGTGAGATAGACACCTTTTTTATCAGGGGTGATGGAAACCTGGGTGGAATCAATGACAAACTCGAGATAACCGCGATTGAGATAGTAAGAGCGAATACTTTCCAAATCAGCTGTCAGCTTCTGCTTTGAATACAAATTGTCTTTGCTATACCAAGACAACCAGCCACCCGTTTTAAGCTGCATTTGGCTTAGTAAGGTGCTTTCGCTAAATGCCTTATTACCAATAAAATTAATCTCTTGAATCTTGGCCACAGGACCTTCATCAATATTGAAATAGACGGCAACTTGATTACGTTCAACTGGAGTAACTGTCGCAACAACTTCTGCTGCGTACATTCCCTTACCAACATATTGGCGCTTTAATTCTTGTTCGGCCTTATCAATTAAAGCCTTGTCATAAAAGCGGGCTTCAGCAACGCCAACAGCCTTGAGAGACTTACGAACTATCTCCTGGTCAAACTCTTTCATGCCGGTAAATTCTATGCGGGAGATTGTTGGCCGCTCCTCAACAATCACAATCAGGACATTACCCTGAGCCTGAATCTGAACATCCCTAAAAAAACCAGTGCTGTACAGAGCTTTGATCGCGTCAGCACCCTTTTCTTCTGTGAAGGTATCACCTACCTGAACAGGCAAATAACTAAAGACTGTTCCTGGCTCTACACGCTGCAAACCTTCAACACGAATGTCTTTAATGACAAATGAGTCTGCCGCATGGGCTACGCATAGGCCAGCAGTAACAACAAACATGGCTTGTGTGACAAATTTAACTACGGAGCGGAAGTATGAGGTCAAAAAATTCAAGGCGAAAGGTAGCGTTGCAAATCGTTAAACAAAGCCAGCAAGGTAAGAGAAATCAACAAGAAAAAACCTATTTTTTGGAATAATTCTTGCATTGAACTCGAAAGCCGCTTGCCGGAAACCAACTCCCATGCATCATACAGGAGCTGACCCCCATCTAGCATTGGTAAAGGCACCAAATTTAATAGGCCAATACTGATACTCAGAAGGGCTAAAAAAGCCAAATAAGGCTGCCAACCCACTTGAGCAGACTTCCCAGCCATATCAGCAATACTAAGGGGTCCTCCCAACTGCTTAAAAGAGGTATTTCCAGTAAATAACCCCATCATTAGACGGGTAGAGACCTTTGTGATAACCCAAACCCTATGGGAAGCAAATGCAACAGCCTCTAGAGGACTCAATTTGAGCTCTTGCCACTCCGTTAGGGGGGCAAGCTCAGGTCGAACCCCCAACGCCAAAAAAGGGTCAAAATTAGGCTTAATTGAAGGTAAATCTTGTTTTTTAAAGACTTTTACATACGATCCGCCACTAGATCCCTGAAATTCCAGGGCAAAGCCCTGCTCCCCAGTAATGGCGTCCATCAAATTCCAGCGTAAAGCATTCCAGCTTGGAACAGGCTCAAAATCTCCGGACACTGGAATCGATCCAGAGTCGTCCTCAATAGTTTTCCACCCAATGACCCTATCCCCAGAAAGAATACCCAATTTTGCAGCCACAGACCCATCGGGGGGCGCTTGCAAACGAGCGGGTAATTGTGGTGCTCCGCTGATATAAATCACTGAAAAAAGGAGAATTGCCAATACAAAATTGGCTAAAGGCCCAGCCGCAACGATCAATGAACGTTGCCAAAGTGCTTTTTGATCAAAAGCCTCAGACTTCATTTCAGGCGTAATAAGCTGCTGCGGATCTCTGCCATCGAGTAATTTCACATAACCACCGAGCGGTATAGAGGCGATTACCCATTCTGTAGAGTTACGAGCTTTAAAGGTCAACAAGGGCTTACCAAAGCCTAATGCAAACCTCATAACGTGCACGCCACATAGTCTGGCTGCTAAAAAATGACCATATTCATGAAAACTCACCAGAATTCCAAGGGTTACCAGAAAAGCAGCGAAAGTGATCAATGCCTGCATGATTGCGCTTATTAACCAGAGATTTGGCGAATATATTGATGTGCCGACTCTCTTGCCTGAGCATCGACATCCAAAATGTGCTCAATAGAACTTGCGGGTATGGAGGCGATGCTATTAAGAACATGCTCTACAACCACGGGGATGTTTAGGTAAGGCAAACCTTGATCTAAAAATGCCGCTACCGCTATTTCATTAGCAGCATTTAAAACAGTTGGCGCTGTGCCTCCTAGCGTTGCCGCTGCAAAAGCAAGAGCCAAGCATGGGAAGCGTTCAAAATCGGGTTCTGAAAAACTTAAGGCGGCAAATTGCGTCAGGTCTAACTGCCCTACCCCGGCATCAATTCTTTCCGGCCAAGAAAGTCCGTAGGCTATTGGTATGCGCATATCAGGTTGCCCCATTTGCGCAATCACAGAGCCATCTCGATATCGAACCATCGAATGCACCACGCTTTGTGGATGTATCAATACTTTAATTTTTTCCAAAGGCAATCCAAACAACCAAAAGGCTTCAATCACTTCCAAGCCCTTGTTCATCATAGTTGCAGAATCCACCGATATCTTTCTCCCCATCACCCAATTAGGATGCGCGCAGGCTTGAGCTGGTGTGATGGAAGCCAATTCTGTAATGGGGGTATTTCTAAAAGGTCCGCCCGAAGCGGTTAACCAAAGCTCTTCCACCCCTGAATGTGACTGCGGTGATTTTGCGAAGTCAGCCGGCAAACACTGAAATAGCGCATTGTGTTCGCTATCAATTGGAAGAAGCTCCCCTCCCCCCAATTTCATGGCATTCATAAAAAGATCGCCAGACATCACTAAGGCCTCTTTATTGGCCAGTAAAACACGCTTTCCTGCCTTAGCCGCAGCAAGCGCAGGCACTAAGCCAGCAGCCCCTACAATTGCCGCCATCACCGTATTACAAGCAGAATCCGTGACAGCAGTGACTAAAGCATCCGCCCCATACATCACCTGCGTCTTGAGTTTCTTATCGTCCAATAGCTCACTTAATCGCTTGGCACCATCTGCATCGCTAACCACTGCGATTGCAGGATTAAATTCAATACACTGATTGGCCAGTCGATCAATTTGTTTAGCGGCCGTTAAAGCAGCCACTTTAAAGCGATCAGGGTGCCTACGAATGACATCTAAGGTACTAACGCCAATAGAGCCAGTAGACCCCAATACCGTTACATTCCTTAATGACATTAGATCAATCCTGCAAGCAATGCAGCAATCGGCATGACGGGAATCAAGGCATCAACACGGTCCAATACACCGCCATGGCCTGGGAGTAAATAACTGCTGTCTTTAACGCCAGCCAAACGCTTTAATTGGGACTCGAAAAGATCTCCAAAAATACTAAAGGCAGTCAAAACAGTAACCATGAGGAGCATTGGTAACCAACCAAATCGCATTGCCCATGCACCGAATAAAGTGGATTCGAGGGGTAAATAAAATACACACAAAAGCGCGTAGGCATAACAGATTAGTAAGCCCCCCAGAGCACCCTCAATAGACTTGCCTGGGCTAATTTGCGCTGCTAAGCGATGCTTACCGAAAGCCTTACCCACAAAATAAGCGCCAATATCAGCGACCCACACCAAAGCCATGGTTGTGAGCATAAAAATTAAGCCAATTTCCCGTAAAAAAATCAGAGCAAACCAAGTTGCAGGCAAAACAATCAATCCCAATGTACCGTAAAAATAACGCCATTTAGCCAGCGACATATTCATGCCACGAGCCAATATAAAAGGGGCATTGAAAATCCAAAACATCACAGACATCGACAGCAAAGCAAATTGCCAAACGGGATCACTTAATCCCAATAAGGCAAAAATGATGGCTAAACACAAGATGGCATACACAACGGCAGACTTGTTTGCACCTGGGGCGATTAAGCGACTCCACTCCCATGCGCCAGCAAGCACGGCAAGCAAAAAGAAGCCACTGAGATAAATTGGCGGCAACAGAAAAAGGATAGGCAAAAGTACCGCCAAAAGAACGATGGCGGTAATGATTCGGGTTTTTAGCATGAAGAGGAAATGGGGTTAATCAAACAGCATCGCTCATTGCCTTGGTGGCAAGCTGAGCACTAGTACGGCCAAAGCGACGTTCTCGCTGACTAAACCAATCAAAGGCCTTGTGTAATTCAAGCTCATCAAAATCTGGCCATAAAACATCAGTGAAATACAGCTCGGTATAGGCTAACTGCCATAACAAGAAGTTGCTAATACGTTGCTCCCCACCAGTACGAATAAATAAGTCTGGCTCAGGGGCATATGCCATCGATAGATGGGGCTGCAGCAATTCTTCAGTGACTTGCTCAGGCTGTAACTGAGGATTGGCAGACAAACATTGGCGCATGGCCTGCAAGATATCCCAACGCCCACCGTAATTGGCGGCGATCGTAAAAGTTAAGCCTTTGCAGTTTGCTGTTTTTTCTTCTGAGAATTGCACCATTTCCTGAATAGCGGAATCAAAACGGCTGAGATCCCCAATTAAACGCAAAGAGATGTCATTCTCCGCGAGGCGAGATACCTCACCCTTTAAGGATTTCAAGAACAATTTCATTAAGAAGCCAACCTCTTCAGGAGGACGACGCCAATTTTCAGAACTAAATGCAAATACCGTTAAATATTCAACACCAATTCGGCGACACTCTTGAACGATTTTGCGAACTGCATTTAATCCCTCTGAATGCCCAGCCACCCGCGGCATAAAGCGCTTGCTTGCCCAACGCCCGTTACCATCCATAATGATTGCCACATGGCGTGGGATGGCGCGAACCTCAGGAACAGTTAATGTTGAGCTAGCGTGCTTAGACATAAAAAGAGTAGATAAAAAAATATTCTCAATCGGGTACTTAAACCGTCATGATCTCTTTTTCTTTTTCCACAACAATCTTGTCAATATCCACAACAGCGCGATCCGTCATTTTCTGAATTTCATCAGTGGCGCGACGCTCTTCATCCTCAGAAATCTCTTTGTCCTTGGTTAAACGCTTGAGATGTTCATTGGCATCGCGACGCAAATTGCGAACTGCAATTTTTGCCTCTTCACCTTCATTTTTAACAACTTTAGTCAATTCACGACGACGCTCTTCGGTCAAAGCAGGCATCGGCACACGAATAACCGTACCCTGTGAAGCAGGATTCAAACCTAAATCAGAATCCCGAATTGCTTTTTCAACAGCGCCAACCATATTCTTTTCAAAAGGTTGAACATTAATCGTTCTAGCATCAGCCAAACCTAGACTGGCAACCTGGCTTAGCGGGGTTGGATTACCGTAGTAATCCACGTGAATGTGCTCCAAAATTCCAGGATTAGCACGCCCAGAACGAATTTTGGCTAGATTGGTTTTTAAAGCATCAAGAGACTTTTGCATCTTTTGATCGGTATTGGTTTTAATTTCTGCTGCAGACATCAGGCCTCCTATTAAACGTGTACTAAAGTGCCTTCAGACTCACCTTGAACAACACGCATCAAGGCGCCTGGCTTCAAGATTGAAAACACTTTGATTGGTAATTTACGATCGCGACATAAGGCAAACGCAGTAGCATCCATTACTTGCAAATTCTTGATGATTGCTTCATCAAAGGTAATGGTTTTGTAAAGGGTAGCGGTAGGATCTTTCATTGGATCGGCACTGTAAATTCCATCAACTTTAGTTGCTTTAAGCACAATCTCCACACCCATTTCAGCGCCGCGTAATGCTGCTGCTGTATCGGTAGTAAAGAATGGATTGCCCGTTCCAGCAGCAAAAATCACTACTTTACCTTCGCCTAATGCACGAATAGCGCGTGGACGAATATAAGGCTCAACCACTTGATCCATTCTTAAGGCGGATTGCACACGAGCTTCAACGCCTTTTTGACGCAATGCATCTTGCAGTGCCAAGGAATTCATCATGGTTGCGAGCATTCCCATGTAATCAGCTGTGGCACGATCCATTCCTGCGGCGCCGCCTGCGACACCACGGAAAATATTGCCACCACCAATGACGATTGCCAGCTGTACGCCGCAATTGACCACATCAGCAATTTCCTTGACCATGGAATCGATAGTGATTGGATTGATGCCAAAAGCATCATCCCCCATGAGGGCTTCACCAGATAATTTTAAAAGGACACGTTTATAGGCTGGCATAGTTTTTTATTTTCCGTAATTCGCTAAATAATTGTGTCACTTAGCTTATTGATCTTTAAGTACTTTTTAATATCTCACCCAAATTATAAAGGGCTTAGCGGAGACAAAACAAAAGGGCATAGAAACCTTGGTTTCTATGCCCTTTTGAGCATTACAGACTGGCCGGGGGAAACCCAACCAAAATCCCTAATTAAGCAGTTGCTTTAGCGGCAGCTACCTGTGCAGCAACTTCAGCTGCAAAGTCATCTTGACGCTTCTCAATGCCTTCACCTACAACAAACATAGTGAAACCTTTGATTGTTGTATTTACAGCCTTGAGCATTTGCTCAACGGTTTGCTTGTCGTTTTTAACGAAAGTTTGATTCAATAAAGAAACCTCTTTGAGGTATTTCTGTACAGAACCTTCAACCATCTTTTCAACGATCTCAGCAGGCTTACCAGATTCAGCGGCTTTTTGAACGGCAATATTACGCTCAATAGCAATAGCTTCAGCAGGTACATCAGCCATAGACAAGGCGATTGGCTTCATCGCAGCAATATGCATTGCAACGTCTTTAGCTGCAGTTTCATCACCTTCGAACTCAACCATTACACCGATACGGGTACCGTGGAGGTAAGAAACCAACTTGCTATCACCAGCAAAACGCTTAAAGCGACGTGGCATGACGTTTTCACCAATACGACCAATTAACTCACTACGCACAGCATCTACAGTTGAGCCATTCAATGGTAATGCAAGTAATGCAGCGATGTCTGCTGGATTCTTTTCAGCAACCAACTTCACACACTCATTTGTAAAAGCCAAGAAGTCATCATTCTTAGAAACGAAATCGGTTTCGCAGTTCACTTCTAGCAAAGCACCAGTAGTGCCTTCAATGAATGAAGCAACAACGCCTTCAGCAGTAACACGTGATGCAGCTTTACCAGCCTTGCTACCAAGCTTTACACGCAGAATCTCTTCTGCTTTAGCCATATCACCATCAGCCTCAGTCAAAGCTTTTTTGCACTCCATCATTGGGGCATCGGTCTTGGCGCGTAATTCGCCAACCATTGCAGCGGTAATAGCGGCCATTATTCAGCGTTCCCTTCTTCAACAAACTCTTCTTCGCCTTCTTTAACGGCAGTCAAGATTTCTTGTACAGAGCTTGATTTGCCTTCGAGAATTGCATCAGCAATACCGCGAGCGTAGAGAAGAACTGCTTTACTGGAATCATCGTTACCAGGAATGATGTAATCAACACCTTCTGGTGAGTGGTTGGTATCAACTACAGCGATAACAGGAATACCAAGCTTGTTTGCTTCAGTAATGGCAATCTTGTGATAACCAACGTCCACAACGAAAATTGCGTCAGGAACGCCATTCAAATCTTGAATACCGCCAAGTGCTTTTTGCAACTTGTCGAGATCACGGTCATTTGTCAAAGCTTCTTTTTTAGAAAGCTTTTCCCAGTCGCCAGCTTCTTTAGCAACTGCCATGTCTTTTAAGCGCTTGAGTGAACCTTTAACAGTTTTGAAGTTAGTGAGTGTGCCACCCAACCAACGGCTGTCGATATAAGGCATGCCAGCACGTGTAGCTTCTTCAGCAATAATTTCACGTGATTGACGCTTAGTACCAACAAACAAAATCGTGCCACGATTAGCAGAAACTTGTTTTGCAAATTTCAGGGCGTCCTGAAACATTGGCAATGTTTTTTCCAAGTTAATGATGTGGATTTTATTGCGATGACCGAAAATATAAGGGGCCATCTTTGGTGACCAGAAACGGGTTTGGTGACCAAAATGGCAACCGGCTTCCAGCATTTGACGCATAGTTACTGACATAACTTCTCCTAAGGGTTGTGTTCTAAGGTTAAGTCCTAGCTGCGCTAAAAAACGCCACCCTGGAAGGCTTAACCCGCGATTTCAAGCCAAAAATTGACCTGAGGACGAAATTATAGCTTAAATATCAACCATCTAGGCCTATTTACCCACCCTAATCAGCCTAAATTGATGAAGTATTGCCTAAAATTTAAGCAATCTTTTAGAGCGAATAATTCCCAAGTCGTTGATAATCAAGGCATGAATAGCCTATTTACAGCAGAAAAAGACATCCAAGGGATGCGCGAAGCGGGCCGCTTAGCCAGTGAAGTTCTCGATCATGTGGCCCCCCACGTCAAGGCAGGAGTTAGCACAGGGGAGCTAGATCGGATCTGTCACGAGTACATGCGTGACGTCCAAAAGACCATTCCAGCCCCGTTGAACTATCAACCTCCAGGCTACCCACCCTTCCCTGCCTCTATATGCACCTCTGTCAATGACGTGATTTGTCACGGCATCCCTGGTGAAAAAATCCTCAAAGCAGGCGATGTCGTCAATTTAGACATTACCGTTATTACCCCCGACGGCTATTACGGTGACACTAGCCGCATGTTTATGGTGGGCGATGTTTCAGTAATGGCAAAACGCCTTACCCAAATCACTTTTGAATGCTTATGGCTTGGTATCGCACAAGTAAAGCCAGGCGCCACATTGGGTGATATTGGCCATGTCATTCAAACTCATGCTGAAAATGCAGGGTATTCAATTGTTCGCGAATATTGCGGACATGGCATTGGAAAAGTATTTCACCAAGATCCCCAAATTCTGCATTATGGTCGCCCCGGCACTGGCGAAAAATTACAAGCTGGCATGACTTTTACCATTGAGCCAATGATTAATGCAGGTCGTCGTGAAATTCGAACGATGCCTGATCAATGGACGGTAAAAACAAAAGATCGCAGCCTTTCAGCACAGTGGGAACACACGCTACTAGTAACAGCAACTGGTGTTGAAGTTTTAACTTGGTCAGAAGGAAGTAATCCGCCACCAGATTGCGTTAAAGGCCTTTCCTTTAGACCCAACACCGTAAGCGCATAAGAAGATGCACTCCACTTCAACGGTGAAATCTCGTATCACCGATGTAGTCAGCTTACGTGCTGCACGAGAAATCGCTTATGCAGAGTTTCGCAAAAACCAAGCTGTCGGCAAACTTACCAAGCAGCTCTGCAAACTCAGCGATGCATTTTTAGTCAGCCTCTGGGAATCGTGCGACCTTGGTGCCGAAGCGGCACTAGTAGCCGTCGGTGGATTTGGAAGAGGCGAGCTCTTTCCTTACTCCGATATCGACATCCTGATTCTCGTACCAGACAACAAAAAAGTATTTGAAGAAGTTCTCACCAGCAAGATTGAAAAGTTTGTCGCCAAATGCTGGGATACCGGTCTTGAAATTGGCTCCTCAGTACGCACTGTTGCCGAATGCGTATCGGAAGCGGAGCAAGATATTACCGTTCGCACCTCTCTTTTAGAGGCGCGTCTCATTTTTGGAATGAAATCTCTTTATAAAGAATTTTCTAGCGCATATGAAAAATCCTTAGATCCAAAGACCTTCTTTCAAGCCAAGCTTGCGGAGCAAATACAGCGGCATTACAAATATCAAAATACACCTTATTCACTTGAACCCAATTGCAAGGAAAGTCCTGGTGGACTACGTGACCTTCAAGTCATTTCATGGGTAAGCAAGGCGGCGCATCTTGGTAAAACCTTCAAGGATTTAAATCAAGCAGGCTTAGTCACACAACGTGAATTAACAGAGCTCACTCGCAATCAACGCTTCTTAGAAACCCTACGCGCAAACTTGCACTTACTTGCCGGCCGTAGACAAGATGTTTTGGTCTTTGACCTACAGGCCTCGCTTGCGGCTGCTATGGGCATTAATGAAGAGTCTTCGCGCCTTGCTAGTGAAGCAATGATGCGCCGTTACTATTGGTCTGCAAAGGCGGTAACTCAGCTCAATGACGTGCTCTTGCAAAATATTGAAGCCTTGCTCTTTCCACAAGAATCTAAAACCACCCACACCATTCCAGGCGAAGGAAATCAATTCTTTATTGAGCGCCAAGGGGTATTGGATATTTCTGATCCACAGCTTTATCAAAAGTATCCTGAGCAAATTCTGCGAACGTTTTTGGTATTTGCCCAAACAGCTAGCGTAAAGGGTTTGTCTGCCACCATCTTTAGAGCACTTTATAACGCGCGTCAAAAAATGGATAGTAAGTGGCGTGCTGACCCCGTTAATCGAGCGCTTTTTATGGAGTTACTCAAACAGCCTGCTGGTGTGAGTCGCGCTTTTCAGCTGATGAACCGTACTAGTGTATTAGGTCGGTACTTGCCTGCCTTTAGAAAAATTGTTGGGCAAATGCAGCATGACTTATTTCATGTATATACAGTAGATCAGCATATATTGATGGTTCTGCGGAACATACGTCGCTTTATGGTGGTTGAGCACACTCATGAGTTTCCATTTTGCAGTCGACTGATTGCGCACTTTGAAAAGCCTTGGCTGCTAGTAATAGCAGCACTTTTTCATGATATTGCCAAAGGTCGCGGTGGAGATCACTCCGCCTTGGGCAAAGCAGATATGCGAAAGTTTGCTAAAGAACATGGGCTTGATAAGAAAGATACTGAGTTATTGGTCTGGTTAGTTGCAGAGCATCTCAATATGAGTCAAGTTGCTCAAAAACAAGATATTACCGACCCTGATGTTGTAAAAGCCTTTGCGAAAAAAGTTGGTGATGAGCGACATTTAACAGCCCTCTACCTCCTGACTGTTGCCGATGTGCGCGGTACTAGCCCTAAGGTATGGAATGCCTGGAAAGGCAAATTACTTGAAGATCTCTATCGCGCAACACTGAGAGTATTGGGAGGAGCAAAGCCTGATGCCTCCTCTGAGTTAGCTCAACATCAAGAAGAAGCGCGCGCTAAATTGCGTCTGTATGGTATTGAAGATTCTGCCTATGAAAATCTCTGGAAAAATCTCGATGTAGCCTTTTTTCTTCGGCAAGATGCAGCTGATGTTGCATGGTTAACTCGTCATCTTTTCAATAAAGTCGACAGTGAAACGCCAATAGTGCGCGCCCGCCTTTCGCCAATTGGCGAAGGATTGCAAGTAGCTGTTTATGTAAAAGATCAAGTCGACTTATTTGCTCGCATTTGCGCTTATTTTGAACGCCATGGTTTCTCTATTTGGGATGCGCGCATTCACACAACCCGCCATGGCTACGCGCTAGATACCTTTCAGATTTCAGGAAGCAATTTGATCGATGAAAGCACAAGCTACCGGGACCTTATTCAGCTCGTTGAGTTTGAATTGCTCGGGGCGCTTAATAAGTCTGATCCATTACCAGCACCAAGCATGGGACGTCTTTCTAGACAATCTCGTTCTTTTCCCATTCAACCGCGCGTCCACATGATCCCGGACGAGCGTGGCCACTACTACTCACTTGCACTATCGGCTAGCGATAGAACAGGCTTGTTATATGCCATCTCAAGAGTTTTAGCAAAACATCATGTTTCATTACATACTGCTCGAATTAACACACTGGGAGAGAGGGTCGAAGACGTTTTGCTCTTGGATGCGGCCAATCTGAGTAAAAATCCAAAACTCCAGATTCAACTAGAGACGGAATTGTTAGAGGTCTTGGGCGCCTAAATTTCGATAGGCACGTGTAATGCGTGCATTTTTAATTTGATCAAAAGTAAACCAAGCCTTTTTAATCAACTCGGTAGAACCATCTTCCTGATCAACTTTGAGTCTAAATAGTCGCTACTTCAGAAGATCCAACATCGCAGCTTCATCTATTACTGCAATACCGAGATCCTCTGCCTTGGTTAACTTGCTTCCAGCATCAACACCAGCTACAACATAGTCTGTCTTTTTAGATACTGAACCTGCCACCTTTGCGCCAGCCTTTTCTAAAAGGTCTTTTGCAGCATCGCGTGTAAGTGTTGGAAAAGTACCCGTCAAGACAAAGGTCTTGCCAAGGACTGCAGCACTAATTTCTTTCTTTTCAACCGTGAGCTGCATTCCAGAGGCAAGCAATTGTTCTATCACTTCGCGATTGTGAGCCTCCTGCATAAAACTCACGATGGAGTCAGCTACTACAGGCCCCACATCCTTTACTGTCAGAAGATCTTCGAGACTAGCTTCCATGAGTGCATGCACACTGCCATAATGATTAGCCAAATCTTTTGCCGTAGTCTCACCTACGTGGCGAATACCTAGAGCAAAAATAAATCTTGCTAAAGTGGTATTACGTGACTTTTCTATAGCCTGAATGAGGTTATCCGCAGACTTATCACCCATGCGTTCTAAATTGGCTAAAGCGGTAAAACCCAAGCGATAGAGGTCGGCCGGCGTTCTTACTAAATGTTGATCAACCAACTGATCAACAATCTTCTCACCGAGGCCTTCAATATCCAAAGCCCGTCTATGCGCAAAATGAATTAATGCTTGCTTACGTTGAGCCCCACAAAAAAGACCGCCGCTACAGCGTGCAATTGCCTCATCTGCTAAGCGCTCAATATGTGAATCACACACTGGGCATCGTATTGGCATGATGAATTCCTGAGCGTCTGTAGGGCGCCTATCCTTAATTACTGAAACTACCTCAGGAATCACATCACCAGCACGTCTTACGGAGACCGTATCACCAATGCGCACATCTTTGCGCTTGATCTCATCTTCGTTATGCAAGGTCGCATTTGTCACAGTAACCCCGCCTACCTCAACAGGAGCTAACCTTGCTACCGGGGTAATCGCACCAGTACGGCCCACTTGAACATCTATACCTAGAACCGTTGTTAAGGCCTCTTGTGCTGGGAACTTATGTGCCAATGCAAAACGTGGCGCTCTTGAAACGAAACCTAATTTAGCCTGCTCAGCAAACGAATTAACCTTGTAAACAACGCCATCAATATCATAAGGAAGTGAATCTCTTTTGGCACCAACTTCATTGTAAAAATCCAAAATCTCCACTACTGATTTCATCACCCTTCTCTCAGGGCAAACTGGTAGACCAAGCTTTACATAAGTATTGAGCAATTCTTCATGGGTTGACGGCAACCAGCTTTGAGGCTTCAGATCGCCAAGTCCATAAGCAAAAAAAGATAACGGACGTCTGGCGGTAACTTTTGAGTCAAGCTGTCTTAAACTACCTGCAGCTGCATTGCGAGGGTTGGCAAACTCTTTTTCACCAGCGGCGGCGGCCTGCTGATTCATCTTCTCAAAATCACGCAAATACATAAATACTTCACCGCGCACCTCTAAGACTGCTGGGATCATTTTTCCTGTTAAGCGTAAGGGGATGGCACGAATCGTTTTGATATTGGCGGTGACATCCTCACCACTAGCACCGTCACCGCGAGTAGCAGCGCGCACCAAAACTCCGTTTTCATAACGCAATGAGATAGCTAGACCATCAAACTTGAGTTCACCTGCGTACTCCACAACATCGACATGTAAAGTCTCACGACAGCGACGATCAAAAGCGATTAACTCCGCATCTTCAAAGGCATTATTAAGCGAAAGCATGGGTACGATGTGCTGTACAGAATTAAATTCTTTTAACGCGGTACCGCCAACCCTCTGGGATAACGATTCTGAGCTTACCCATTCAGGATGAGCGGACTCTATATCGAGTAATTCTCGATAGAGGCGATCATATTCTGCATCTGGTAATAATGGGTTATCAAGAACGTAATAAGCATGCTCAAGACGAGCTAATTCAGCTTGTAAATATGCGTACCGTTCCGCTAAATTTGTCGGACTATTAGACGACAAAGAGATTCCTTAGCTAAATAAACGACTTGCTGTGTAAGAGCCGGCTGGGACGCCGTTTTTATCAAGGTTGGCGAACAGCCCATATAAATGTTGACGAATACTGACTACGGCAGCTTCAGTAAGGTTAATGCCGTTATCATCAACTAGGCGGCCATGAGCAGCCTGCGCAATCTCAACACCTTCTCCAAGCATTCTTTCAAAAGCCCTCTCCTCTTGAGGAACCAGAGGAACCTCTAACAACAACGTTAACTGGGAAATCGGTTTATTGGGCTCAATAGTCGAACTTGTAAAAATAAGCTTGTTATTGCTGTAGTACTCAAACTGCCTTCCATTGCGAGCTAACTTGAAGCCACGCTGACGCATCAAACTTTCAAAATTAGCCCATGGACTTGCTTCATCAAAAACCACATTAATACTTAATTGAATATCGCTTTCTGCGGCCATCCCATCAAGCTCTTTGGCGCTTTCCAACATAGTGCTCACACTAGGCATATCGATCTGCGACCCTAAAGTCTCAGCAAGCGCCTGTGCGCGAGAACAAAAATCTGATAACTCCAAAACGCCAATCGGTCCACGGCGACTTGCCAGTTGAATAGCCAATTGCAACTCAGAATAGGATGCATCAGCTCTAAGCTGTTCCCAGTCTTGAGTTGTATCAACGTCCGCATTTAAACCCTCACACATCCAACGTGCGGTAGATTTTGCAGGAGTATCAGACCATGCATTGATTTCATCTAAGATTTCAGCGCCACTGATAGCCTGATCGAAGCGCAAAGTGATTACACAATCAATTCTAGGATCTATGGTGAATATTTCTGGCGCAGCGATAGATTGAACAACCTCATCCAATGTAGGTTCAGCACGCCCCTCATTGCTAGCATCTGCAAAACCTGTGCCAAAAGAAGGTTCGCGTACCCCAAAGCGTTCATCAAGGGAATACTGCCCCAACTCTCTGACTCGACGACGAGCGCGGGCGTATTTGAAATTCAGTAAAACCACTGAAATCAAAATAATCAAACCAATCGCAGCCAATGAAAACTGCAAGTCAGATAATCCCAAAGTCGTCATGATCCGCTCCAAGAACACTTAGGCAGCCTCCACCATTGATACCGCTGAAGAGATGTCCACAGCAACAATACGGGAAACACCTTGCTCTTGCATGGTGACACCAATTAACTGATGGGCAATTTCCATGGTGATCTTATTGTGTGAAATAAATACGAACTGTGTTTTATCTGACATTTTGGCAACCATCTGCGCATAGCGCAAGGTATTTGCATCATCCAATGGCGCATCAACCTCATCAAGCAAACAGAATGGTGCTGGATTTAAGAGGAAAAGTGAGAATACCAAAGCGATAGCAGTTAAAGCCTTTTCACCACCAGAAAGGAGATAAATAGTGCTATTTTTCTTACCGGGAGGCTGAGCCATCACCTGAACGCCAGCATCCAAAATCTCTTCACCCGTCATTACTAACTCTGCATGACCACCGCCAAACAATTCTGGGAAGAGCTTACCGAAATGGGTATTAACCTGGTCAAAGGTGCCCTGCAACAATTCACGAGTTTCACCATCAATTTTTGCAATAGCATCAGTCAAAGTTTGCATTGCTTCATTTAAGTCAGCAGATTGCGCGTCCAAGAAAGACTTACGCTCACGTGAGCTTGCCAACTCATCCAAGGCCGCCATATTAACTGGCCCCAAAGACTGAATCTCAGCAGTTAAACGAGTCACTTCATTTTGTAGTGCGCCAACCTTGAGATCAGGACTGAAATTTGATTCCAAGGAAATGAGATCAGCCTCAGCATCAGCCAATAAAGTGGCAAATTGCTCAAAATTCAGGCGGGCAGCCTGTTCACGCAATTGCAAATCAACCACTTTGTCACGCATTGGCTGCAAGGTGCGTTCGATTTGCATGCGAACTTCATCAGCTTCACGCAATTGATGCAGTAAAGCATCCTGCTCAGTACGAGCATTAGCCAAAATCGATTCACGCTCACTACGAGTTGCCAATAAGCCCTGTAATTTTTCTTGCGCCTCTACATCGCTGAGAGTTTCTAACTCTTGCTCAGCAAGTGCATATTTATCTTGGATCTCCATAATCTGAGCACGGGCAGTGCTCTGATCACGTTGTAGGTCGGCAATGCGCTGCTGCAATGAACGCGTAGAAAATGCTGCTTCTTGCGCAGCCATTTCAGCTACCCGTAATGACTCGCGCAAACGATCGCGCTCTTGAGTAGCCAATTCCAATTTCTCTTGTGCAACAGCAAGACTTTCTTGATAGCCTTGCTTAGCCTCTTCAGATTGAGCAAGCTCCATGGATGACTGTTCTTGCGTCATCCCCAGTTGCTCCATTTGCTCACGCATTTCACTTAACTCACCCTGAATTTGAGTAGCACGTTGACTGTACTTCTCTTCAGCTTGAGTTAGCTGCATTCTTTCTACATCAAAGCCATGGGTTTCTTGCACCGCTTGCTCAGCAGCAATTCGGGCTTGCTCAGCCGCTTGATGAGCGCCTTGATAATTGGCGACACATTGATCAAGCTCGCTTTTTAATTCGCTTTGAATGAGTTGCTGTGCGCGCAATTGCTTCTCAAGTGCCTCCATTTCCTGGGCACGCGCCAACATGCCCGCTTGCTCAGAATCGGCTGCATAAAGCTGCACACCAACACGGCTAATTAAATGACCTTCCTGGGTTACTAATGCTCCACCAGCTGGTAACTTGTCACGACGGTGCAAAGCATCTTCAAGGCTATCAGCAATATAAATGTTATCGAGCCACTCTTGCAAAACAGAGGAAATTCTTGGTCCGCCAGCACTCTGAACACGCGTCAATAGTGAAACGAAATCCGTTGGAGCTGAAGTATGAGCAGGGGTAATTTCTTCTGGCAATAGAATTGCCAAACGGCTTGGAGGTGCATCGTTAGCCAGCACCAAAGTTTCTTGAATACTTTTTGCAGTAACTGCTGCCAAGCGTTCGCGTAAAACAGACTCTAAAGCAGTTTCCCAACCACTCTCAACTTTGAGCTCTTGCCAGAGACGCTTACTCTCTTTAAGACCCTTGCTCTCAAGCCATGGGCCAATTTTGCCCTGCGCCTGAACGCTAGCCTGCAAGGCAGTTAAAGCGGTTAACTTCGCTTCGGTTTGCGCTAAATCTTGATTGGCAACTTGAATCTGTTGTTGTGCCGTATTGCGTGCTTCATCAGCCGCCGGAACACGTTGCTGGGTTTCAGAAGCGCGATGTCTTGCCTCCTCAACCTTGCGCTGAGCCATAGTATGACGATCGATGGCTGTTTGCAAAGCCTCAGCATCGGGTCTTCGCATACCATCTAGCTCACTATTTAAGCGTGCTTCGCGCCCTTTTAATTCCTCTAATTGACTAACAATGGCTTTAGTGCGCTCACTCAAACTTGCTAAGCGCTGCTCAATCGTTGCCAAACTATCTCGCGCATTATTTAATTCGCGAGAGTTAAATTGGTAAGCCTCTTCATGACCCGGCATTTGCTCTTGCAAGCCGCTTAAACCCTCTAATAAAGACTGTTCTTTTTCCGAGGCAAGACTTAACTCATGCTCTGCAGTACGTTGAGCCTGAGCAGCATCTGTTTCTTGAACGGTCCAGCGTTGTAGTTGCGCCTGCAAATCTTGAGTTTGCTGTTGCAACCGTTGCCGCGCTTCTTGCACGTAATGAATTTGTGACTCAACCTGACTAACATCAGAATTCGTCTGATACAAATCCCCTTGAGCTTGTGAAACCTTATCCTGCATGGCGTACTGATGAGTACGCATACTTTCTAACTCAGCTTCTGAGTGGCGCAACTTAGCCGTTTGCTCTTCTAAACTAACCTGAGTATCTCGAATGCCATTGGCGTGACGCTCTTGCTCTTTACCGGCCTCGGTCTGACGTACAAACCAGAGTAATTGTTGTTGCGATTTCATATTTGCTGAAAGTTCAGCATGACGCTCTGCAACGGTGGCTTGTTTTTCTAGGCGATTGAGCTGTTGATCAAGTTCGCGCAAAATATCTTCAACGCGCACTAAATTCTCTTTAGTATCTTCAAGGCGAGATGCGGTTTCTTTACGTCGCTCCTTGTATTTAGAAACGCCGGCAGCCTCTTCCAAAAAGATACGTAACTCTTCTGGCTTCGCTTCCAAAATACGGTTAATCGTGCCCTGCCCAATAATTGCGTAACCTCTTGGACCCATACCGGTGCCCAAGAAAATATCTTGAATATCCTTACGACGTACTACTTGATTATTTACGTAGTAACTTGAATTTCCATCGCGGGTTAAAACACGCTTTACGGATAACTCAGTAAATACACTCCACTGACCCTGAGCACGACCGTCTGTATTGTCAAAAATGAGCTCTACGCTTGCACGGCCCGATGGCTTACGCAAGCCAGAACCATTAAAAATTACGTCCTGCATGGATTCACCACGCAATTCACTTGCGCGGGACTCACCCAAAACCCAACGCACGGCATCAATGATGTTCGACTTTCCGCACCCGTTAGGACCCACAACGCCAATTAATTGGCCGGGCATTTCAAAATGGGTTGGGTCTACGAAAGACTTAAAGCCGGAAAGTTTGATAGATTTCAGTTGCACGGCGTACTTTGCAGGGAATAAGGTTCAGAAAAAGGGGTAAAAATTTAAAACTTAAGTGGGAAGATGATAGCAAGCTTAAGGCTTCCCGCACGGGTTTTTGCCCCATCGATATAATGATAAATCTACATTCAGGGCCAAAATCCCTTAACAATCTGATAGTTAACTGAAAAGCATGAGCCAATCACCACAAAGCATCATTGAACAAGCCTGGGAAAACCGTGCAAACCTCTCTCCTGAGGCTGCTCCAGCAGAAATTCGTAGCGCCGTAAGCGCCGTCTTGGAGGGCTTGAATTCAGGCACCATTCGCGTGGCAGAACGCCGCAGTGTAGGCCAATGGGAAGTCAATCAATGGGTTAAAAAGGCTGTATTACTGTCTTTCCGCCTTGAAGACAATAAACCCATGAGTGCTGGTGGGTATACCCAGTTTTACGACAAGGTTCCTAGCAAATTTGAGAATTACACCGCTGAAGACTTTGCCAAGGGCGGTTTTCGCGTAGTTCCCCCTGCGGTAGCTCGCCGTGGATCTTTTATTGGTAAAAACGCCGTTTTAATGCCTTCTTACGTCAATATTGGCGCTTATGTTGGTGAAGGCACTATGGTTGACACCTGGGCAACCGTAGGTTCATGTGCCCAAATCGGTAAAAACGTTCACCTTTCTGGTGGCGTAGGAATTGGTGGGGTTTTAGAGCCTATTCAGGCTGGGCCAGTCATTATTGAAGATAACTGCTTTATTGGCGCCCGCTCTGAAGTGGTCGAAGGCGTGATTATTGAAGAAAATGCCGTCCTTTCCATGGGCGTTTATATTGGTCAAAGCACCAAAATTTATGATCGCGAAACTGGTGAAGTGCATTACGGTCGCGTTCCAGCAGGATCAGTAGTCGTTCCTGGCTCATTACCATCCGCTTGTGGCAAATACAGCTTGTACGCCGCAATCATCGTAAAAAAGGTAGATGCTCAAACCAGAGCTAAAACTGCCATTAACGAACTCCTGCGCGACTAAGCCCCCTTATGAGCGCCACTCTCGAACTTACTGAAGCCCTTATTGCCTGCCGCTCGGTCACCCCAGCGGACGGGGGCTGTCAGGATCTCATTGCCCAACGATTACAAGCAATGGACTTTCATACCGAAAGCGTAGTGAGTGGCCCCGAGAATTTCCAAGTCACCAATCTTTGGGCAATTAAAAAAGGTTCAGCTGGTGATCAGGGTAAGGTCTTCATGTTTGCTGGTCACACGGATGTGGTTCCTACCGGCCCACTTGAAAAGTGGGAGAGCGATCCATTTACTCCCACCATTCGTGATGGTCTTCTCTATGGCCGTGGCGCTGCAGATATGAAAACCTCCATAGCTGCATTTGTCGTGGCAACTGAAGAGTTTGTCGTTAACCACCCCGATCATGCTGGCTCAATCGCTTTTCTGATTACCAGTGACGAAGAAGGTCCCGCACATGATGGCACCGTGATTATGTGTGAGCGCCTGCAAAAACATGGTCAACGCATAGACTATTGCGTGATTGGTGAACCAACCTCTGTTGATAACCTGGGTGACATGATCAAGAATGGTCGTCGTGGCTCCTTATCTGGAAAATTGCAGATCAAAGGCATTCAGGCTCACATTGCCTATCCACATTTAGGCAAGAACCCCATTCACCTTTCAGCTCCAGCCATTCAGGCTTTAGTCGAAACCAAATGGGACCAGGGCAATCAATATTTTCAGCCTACAAGCTTTCAGATTTCCAATATTCATGCGGGTACTGGCGCAAATAACATCATTCCTGGTGAGCTCGCTATTGATTTCAATTTTCGCTTTTCTACCGAAAGCAAGCCAGAGCAGTTGCGTGAGCGCTTAGAGAATATCTTAAAAGATGCGGGCCTGGATTTTGAAATCAAATGGACATTAGGTGGAAGCCCATTCATCACAGGCGATGGAGCTTTGGCAACAGCCTTACGCAACTCCATTAAAGAAGAAGTACAGATAGATACTGAACTCTCTACTACTGGTGGAACCAGTGATGGACGCTTCATTGCCAAGATCTGCGAAGAAGTCGTTGAATTTGGCCCGCTAAATGCTACCAGTCACAAAATAAATGAATGCGTCATCGTAGATGACGTTGTGCCATTGAAGAATATTTATCGCAAGACCCTTGAGCAATTAATTGCTTGATCCATTCATCTAAACTTATTCATCATGGACTCTGAGCATCAGCAAGAACAAACAGTAGATCGTTGCATTGAAAAAGTTGCGCAACGCCTAGAAGCAGCAAATCTACATTATGGCCATGGCGCGATCGATGCACAGAGCGAGGCCCTATGGATTGTGAGCAAACAATTAGACCTCAGCCCTGCAGAGGCGCTTGAGAAATTAGACTCACAAATTTCTCAAGATCAGCACTCTCAAGCCATTGAAGTTGCCCAGACCAGAATCACTACTCGCAAGCCACTTGCCTACATCTTAGGTGAAGCTTGGTTGATGGGGGTGCCTTTTTTCTGCAGCGAGCAAAGCATCGTTCCGCGCTCCTGGATTGCAGAATTAATTGTAGATGGATCGCTTGAGCCTTGGCTTCCAGCCGATGGCAAAGCACTTGACCTTTGCACGGGTAATGGCTCCCTAGCCATTCTCCTAGCGCTGGCATGCCCTGATATTCATGTAAGTGCTTGCGACATCAGCCTGCCCGCCCTGTCAGTTGCTTCACGAAATTTAGATCGCCATAGTCTGAGTACACAAGTTGAATTGCTTGAAGGTGATTTATGGCACGCATTGCCAGAGCCTAGCGATGACAATCGCTTTGATTTAATTATCTGTAACCCACCTTACGTCAATTCCACTTCAATGAGCGTTCTGCCAGACGAATACCATGCTGAACCAGCCTTAGCTTTGGCTGGTGGTGATGATGGAATGGATCTAATTAGACGCATCATTGCAGGCGCGCCAGATTACCTCAATGAAAGAGGCGCTATTTTGATTGAAATTGGCAATGAGTATGAAAACTTCAAAAAAGCTTTCCCACAAATACCTGCAATCTGGATGGAAGTTTCTGCTGGTGATGAACAAGTTCTTCTGATTCAAGCAGAAGACTTGCGCTGATAATATAAATTAAGAATTAACCAAGCTCTGCAGCAGCAGAAATTGCCTCATCTATTCTTTCAACTGGAATAACCCTTAAGCCTGGTATCTTGGTTTTAGGCATATTAGCTTTTGGAATAATCGCAACAGTAAAGCCTAATTTAGCAGCCTCTTTAAGGCGCTCTTGACCACGTGGGCATGGCCGAATTTCTCCAGCTAGGCCAACCTCACCGAACACAATCAATTCCTTTGGTAGTGCCCGATTACGAATCGAAGACTGAATCGCAAGCAAGACTGCCAAATCTGCTGCTGGCTCGCTAATCTTGACGCCACCAACTGCATTTAAGAAAACATCCTGATCAAAGCAAGCCACCCCAGCATGGCGATGTAAAACCGCCAATAACATTGCCAGTCGATGTTGCTCTAAGCCAACCGCTAATCTGCGGGGATTAGGGACATGCGCCGTATCGACTAAAGCTTGAATTTCCACCAAAAGCGGACGACTACCCTCTTGGGTTACCAGAACACAAGCACCGGGCACCATCTCCGCATGCTGTGACAAGAAAATAGCGGAAGGATTAGCAACACCTCGCAACCCTTTTTCGGTCATTGCAAAGACACCCAGCTCATTGACTGCACCAAAGCGATTTTTGATCGAGCGAACTAGGCGAAAAGATGAATGGGTATCGCCTTCAAAATACAAAACGGTATCCACAATATGCTCAAGCACTCGAGGTCCAGCTAAATGTCCATCCTTAGTAACATGGCCCACCATTAAGACACAAATGCCACTTGATTTTGCTGCCCTAGTTAATTGAGCCGCACATTCGCGCACTTGCGCAACAGATCCAGGTGCGGAGCTAAGTACTTCTGAATACAAAGTCTGAATGGAGTCCACGACCAATACTTGAGGTCTGACGGTATCCATAATAGATAATAATTTTTCTAGCTGAATCTCTGCTAATACTTCTAGCTGAGGAGCATCTAAAGCAATACGTTTGGCGCGAAGCGCGATTTGCGCAGCAGATTCTTCGCCACTGCTATAGAGCACATTCATACCCGCAGAGCTCATTTCGGCCAAGGCTTGCAAAAGCAAAGTTGATTTACCAATACCAGGATCACCGCCTAAGAGCACCACTCCACCAGGAACTAAGCCTCCACCCAACACTCGATCAAACTCCTCAACGCCCGTACTAAAACGAGGCAGATCCTCAGCGCTGATAGCGGATAACTTTTGACGTGGCAAAGCTTGTGCCAAGCCTTGAAAACGAGAATTGGAACTGACCTCTGGCAAACCCTCTTCAAGAGTATTCCAGGCCTGACAAGATGGGCATTGTCCCTGCCATTTAGCGGAAGTACCACCACATGACTGGCAGATATAAATAGTTTTAATCTTAGCCAATGTCTTGCCTAATCAAAGTTGGGTTAATGAAGATGGATGAGGAATTCAAAAATTAGTCGAGCTGAGTGCCCGCTTTATTTTCTTGAGAGCGCTTAGGCGCATCTTGACGACGCTTCTCTAGATCCGCCGCACGAGCTGCTGCTTCTTTTTGCTTTTCATCGTAATCACGTTGATTAGCGGTACGTTCAGCAGCCTTTTCAGGAGAGGCCCTTTCGGCTGCACGTTTTGCATCATTTTGATTTTTAATGCTTTCGCGTAATTTACGCTGAGTTTCATGCAACTCAACTTCTTGCTCACGAATCGGGTCAATTTCTTTACGATATTCAGCCCGAGAATTACCCAAGCAACGACTTACCCAATAGTTTTGATAGCACTCAGAAGAGGCTTTACCCCAACGATACTTCGCCCACTCACGTTGCAACTCAAGCTCTTGCTCAATCTTATCTAACTGATCTAATTGGGCCTCTTCGGCAGGCGTAGCCAAAACCACTCTACTTAAAGAGCAGCTCAATAAAAGCATTCCCAAACATGCTTTTATCCGAAGACTTGCGGTAATCCTCAAATCTCTACCTTCGCACCCAACTCAACCAAACGGTTAGCGGGAATCTTAAAGAAATCAGACTGACGCCCTGCATTTTGATACATCCAGCTAAATAAGCGCTCACGCCACATAGCCATTCCTGGAATTTCAGTAGAAACAATCGTGTCACGCGATAAGAAGAATGAAGTATTCATCAAATCAAACTTCAGACCAGAGGATTTTTCAATCAACTCAATAATATTGCCCATATCTGGTGTTTCGTTAAATCCATACACCGCACGGACGACATAAATATTATGACCAAGTTCGCGCAAGGTAATCCGCTCTTCATCCTTTACGTATGGCACATCCCAAATACTGACCTTTAAGAAAAAGACTCTTTCGTGAAGCACGTGGTTATGCTTTAAGTTATGAAGAAAAGAGACTGGCAGGTAATCCACATGTGCAGTTAAAAAGACTGCCGTTCCCTCAACCCGATGTGGAGGGTGCTTCATCAAGGAATCAATAAATTCTTTTAAATGAATTCCATTATTCACAGCATTCTGACGCAACAGCTGACGCCCTTGATACCAAGTCATCAACAGAAGGAAGCATGCAGCACCCAAGAGCAATGGGAACCAACCGCCCTCCATAATCTTTAATAAATTTGCAGCTAAGAATGCAAAATCCACCACCAAAAATGAACCAATTACTAAAGTTACTAATAATGCATTCCAACGCCAAACAACGCGCATCACAATAGCTGCCAAGAAGGTCGTAACGATCATGGTGGTAGTCACTGCGATTCCATAAGCTGCTGCTAAATTCTCAGATTTTTTAAATGCCAAGACAACAGCGATCACCAGCACCAAAAGCGTCCAGTTGACCAATGGCATATAAATTTGACCAATTTCACGATCAGAGGTGTGACGCACCTTCATCCGCGGCACAAAGCCCAAAAGAATCGCCTGACTGGTCATGGAAAATGCGCCAGAGATTACCGCTTGGGAGGCAATCACCGTAGCAACAGTAGCCAAAATCACCAAAGGAAATACAAATGCCTCGGGAACCATGAGGAAGAATGGATTGGTAATAGTTTCAGGGTTATTTAAAAACATTGCACCCTGCCCGAAGTAGTTCAGGATAAGGCAAGGCATCACAATAAAGAACCAGCCCATACGGATAGGCTTGACACCAAAATGCCCCATATCCGCATAAAGCGCTTCGGCACCCGTTAAAACCAAAAACACTGCACCTAAAACAATAAAGCCTTGCAATGCATGCTCTTGCAAAAATTTGAAGGCATACATTGGATTAATCGCAGCAAAAATTTGGGGATTCTGAATGACTTGGTTTAAACCCATCAATCCAATAACAACAAACCAAACCAACATCACCGGCCCAAAAAGATTACCCACTACTGCCGTACCAGTTTTTTGAATGAAGAAAAGAATTACCAAAATCACAATCGTCACTGGAATGACATAGCGCGTGAAATCACTGGAGATAACCTCCATCCCCTCTACCGCAGAAAGAACGGAGATGGCGGGAGTAATGATGGCATCCCCATAAAACATACAGGCACCAAAGACCCCAGCCATGATGATTAAGAGGGAGCGCTTTGAGTTGACCGGCGCAGTACGCAAAGCCAAAGCCATGAGCGCCAAGATACCACCCTCGCCGTGATTATTGGCACGCATCACAAACAAAACATACTTTAAGGACACCACAATCGCAAATGCCCAGAACACCATAGAGATCACACCATAGACGGCGGTTGGCGAAAAAGGGATGCCATGATCAGGACTAAAACACTCTTTAAGCGCATACAAAGGGCTAGTACCGATGTCACCAAATACCACGCCGATTGCAGCGAGCATAAGTGTGACTGAAGCGCCTTTTTTATGGGGGTAGTCTTCTCGAGAAATCTCTACCGGTCTTAATAAGGATGATTCAGAAAACTCTGGATTGCTCACTGACATTATTTAGCCCTGACTATTGTTGCGTGGCAATATATTACTCCTCTTATCAAGAGGAAATAAGCCCTATTTAAAGCACCTAAAACCCTATTATTCAGCAAGGTTTAACAGAAAGACTCGACAAGGCATCCCGAAAAATGGTAGAATCTCAGCTTCAGACGCGGGGTGGAGCAGTCTGGCAGCTCGTCGGGCTCATAACCCGAAGGTCGTAGGTTCAAATCCTGCCCCCGCAACCAGTATTTATAAGGCTTTCAGGTCAATTGGCTTGAAAGCCTTTTTACTTATCTAGAGTCATGTAACCGCTATGTAACCAAATAATCAGAATTAACAGTAAAACCACACCCAAAAGATTGAAACTTGACGAAACTTGACGAACCCTCTCAAGACTTTTATAGTCACTGCATCATGTTGGATACAAAACTCATTAGAAGCACCCTAAAGAAACTTGGCCTATCTCAAGCCAATCTAGCAAAAGAGTGTGGCGTTAGCAAGGAAGCCGTTTCTAACTGGCTATCAGGGGAGTCAATCCCAAGAGCTCGCAAAGCTTTGGCACTTGCGGATGCGCTCAAACTTTCCCTGAATGAAATCTTCTCTATAGAAAATGATGTTTCAGAAGAACCAGTAATTGCATACAGAATGCGCAATAATCGCGCCCCATCACTAGAGGCCCAAACCGCAGGCGAAGAAATTGGCAGACATCTAAAACAACTTCTACCCTTAACCGGTTCTAATTCTGTTTTTTCACCCCGACACTTGGTTAACCCAAGTCTAGATGATGATTACGTTGCAAAGATTGCAAGCGCAATCAGAGAGCAATTGGGTCTTACAGATATTGAGCCAGTTACCCATGGTCATCTAATTAATTTATTTCATGAATTTGGGGCATTTCTTGTCCCTGTGTTTTGGGGTGAGGACAAAGACGGTCATGAAAATGCAATGAGCGTGTACCTTCCAGACAGCAAATCTTCGTGGGTTTTATTTAACCTTGGCTGCAGGTTGGACGACTTTAATTATTGGCTTTCCCATGAATTCGCGCACTGCCTAACCCTTCACACGCTTCAAGGAGACGAGGGTGAAAAATTTGCAGAGAAATTTGCACAGGCCCTACTATTTCCAGAAAAAATTACTGGGGAGGCTCTCGCTGCAATCCGCAACTCCAAAACTCCTCTCAAGGTAGCGCAGTCAATTGCGAATACCCATAATGTATCGGTAGTTACAGTCATAAAAGCCATTAATAAACTAGCCAAATCACGCAATGAAGCGGTACCAAAGCTTGAGACACCTGCATTTTATGCAAAATGGAATTCTGAAAAATCCACAAAACCCACTGTGGCCAAGGGACTTTTCGGCATTAATAACCCGAGCCTAGAGGATGCAATAAGAAATAGTGAAAAGCATTTTCACACCCCAATCTTTCGAGCTATCGCCAAATGGCAGAAGATTCAGGGCGGCCGCTCACCCGCTTTTATAGCCTCGGCACTTAACCTAGACTTGAATATTGCCATTGAGATGTCTCATGTACTCTGGATGTCGGAGGATTGACCGTCGGGTGGAGCTTCATTAAAAAGATTTAAATAATGCTCCCGCCAGTTTCTTGGAAGCAGCTCCCCGTTCTGACACCAAGAGCGAACAGTTTCAACCCTCTGTCCTTTATCGAGATTGCCGCCCAACTCCATTAGATTCAATAAATCCAAGCTATTTAATACTCCCCCATTCTCATGAACTTCAGATAGCTCATCCGCAACCAAAGCCAATGGCCACTCATCAGTTGCTACTGCTGCAGACAAGACTTCAGCAGTAGCTAGGACCCTTGCATCAACCAATGAAATTTGCCTGGGCTCCTTAATCTTTCCATCAGTCAATAATTTTTCGAGCAACTTATTTCCATGCTGCCGAAGATATTTAGCCAATTTCTCTATGTTGCCTTTTTTAGGCTCCCTAAGCTTTAGGCATGAGGCTGCAACTTCGCTTTGTAATACCTCCTCTGACAGCCAAGGGTAACGGCTCACAACGTTGGAGCCTGATGAAACCTCGACATGGGTATCAGAAATTGTCATCAACTGATAGCCAAAAAAGGTAGACCCGAGTATTGGGCGAACAGGGGAAAAATAAAGTCGGACGTAGCAATTTGTGTCGACTATAACTTTAGTTATGGGCTTAGTCATGCATCATCATATCCCAAGCCACCCAAGGCCACGCTCGATGACTTATTGAAATCCGGCACGGTTAAGACCGGCAAGCAACTAACCAGAGACGTAGAAGAAAAGGCCAAGCAAGCGGCAGAGTTCGCTAAGTCAGTCGAGGATGAGTTAAGAAATCAACGGAAAAACTATGGCGCGGCATCACCCCCGCTTGACCAACTCAGGTTACCGAGCCAGCTTCCAATACCTAGTCTTGCAAAATGCGCACCTGAAGTACTCCAACTCTTTGCCATTTTTAGTTGCCGGATAACCCTCTGGCTCCCCAGTAGTCTTACCCTCCATCGCAGCCTAGCCAAATCTTTTTAAAACAAATTAGAGAATCTTAAAACTAAACCGCTTACTTTAAATACCACACCCCATCGCTTGACAACACCAACGTAGAATCCAAACCTTTTCCGTCAATATGGCGCGCATTTGATTTAATTTGCTCAAGTGGGTCTAATGCGGATATAGATAATGCGCTGGCAAATGTTGGCACCAACTCCTTTTTAATAAATAGCAATTGTGATACAGGTGGAAATACTTTATGCGTAATCGTATAAAGGGTTGTCCAATAATTAATATCAGGAGTTGTTTCATAAGTTTTTGCAGAAATAAAAAACTCCTCGCCATCTGCTCGTTTAAATGAACCGAAGTTCGAGTAGGCTGCATTCATATGCCCATATTTCATACGCATTACCCCCTAGCTTTAGTCTTCTTATTCGGCGCCTGCGTCAATGCTGAGGCTGCAACAGATTTGACCTTAGCAGGCGTCTTTGGATTCCTCAAAAGCTTACTCGCTGCAGAAGCCACCTTCTTAGAGGTTTGCTCGTTTGTTGATTTTTTGGTGGCCATCATCACTCCAGAGTTAAAAATAAATACTTCCAAGTTTTAGTATTTATAACGTAATGTAGAACATTCCAACCTAGAGATTTACCCCACCCTGGAGGACATTCTTGGAAAAAGAAAATTACGGGTACTATCAGAGAACATATCAAGAAATTAGAAAATGAACGCTCACGACCTCTTATGCCCACTAATAGCCGTTTGGAACCTTCTGAAGGACTTTGCTAACTCAAATTTTGCATCTGCGCTTATTGGCTCCGGCGCGGGGGCTTTGGCTGGAGCTGCGGTAGTGCAAAGAATAATTGAAAAAGAGAGAAGCAAGGCGGCACTACTAAATGAAATAAGGGGGATAAATGCGGCAATCGCTATATCAATCAGCATTTTTAATGCCCTTATAAATGCCAAAAAACAATTCATTAAGCCCGTTAAAGACTTATATGAAACTCAAAAATCAACTCATTCCCTCCATGCCGATGGTGTGCGCAGCGGGGAAATTCCCTCTGCAATAGCATTTCAATTTGAGGCTGACCTCAGAAATTTGCCGACCCCCAACTTACCACTCGATGCCCTTCAAAACTTTATCTTAGAAAAGACATCTTTATCCAATGGCATCCTCAATTTATTTTCAACACTTAAGCAAGGTTGTCTAGATTTACAAGGGTCAATCGAAAAACGCAATCACCTGATTGAAGACTACAAAACAGGCAAAGTAGCCTTTAGTCCCGAGCTTTATTTTGGACTGCCATTAGCCTCGGTAATAAATGAAGACTATCCATCACTGATAAATGCTATCTACATCCAGACCGAAAATGCACTTTACTTCACTCATTTGCTTTGTGCCCAACTAACCAAATATGGGAATATTCAAGCCAATCAATGCTCTAACATGTATAAAATTCGCCCAAAAATCAACTATCTAGATATTTCCGATAAAGAAATTAAAGCCCTTCTTCCTGATGGGCGAGAGTACTCAAGCTGGGAAGCGGCCTTCCCTAAAGATTAAAGCCCCCTCACAATCCAATCCCTTGATGTAAAGTTTACTCAGAATCCTCAATGACTGCGCTATAAAAGCACATGCAATGCCCCACATCGCATCCAGGCAAAGGAAGATGAGGCGCCTCGTTAAGGACATAAACCTTCTTAAGTCGCTTGACCTTGGCACAAGGGGAAACGGTATTGATTTTTACCCTTTTTATAAACCCCATGCTTTTGTATTTTGCTATGTCCTTTTCTCGACTAGCCTCATGAAATACATCTATTCGTAGCCCCTCAAGAAATTGCTTTGGGTCATGGGCAGAAAACATTGAAGGCTCACAGCAGGCAATAAATTCATGGGAATACTTTGCCCTTGTATTCAGACCTAGAGCCTTTTTCTCGGCGAGAGAAAGAAAAGTATCGCCGCCAAATACCCCGCCATTACTATTTCTTGCAAACGGGACTTTTCCGCTTAGCTTATCCATGAGCTCGGGAACTTTTTCAATCCTATAAAGCCCAGAATCCCTCATTCGGACTTCAAGCAATTCCATTTGCCGAGCTTTGAAGCGCAAATCCTCCTCAATCATCTCGGGGGTAGATTCGATTTCCATAGGATTTCTTCTGGGGACTACAGGGCTTGAAGCCCCTAGAAAAATGTCCGCGGGCTTCTTATCGCCAAAACCAAATAATCGCTTTAAAAAGCTCATTTGCCCTTAGTTATTCCAAATACAAAATCATCATCGTTTGGCGGGGTAAAAATTCCTGCGTCCCAATTTATTTTGTAACGCCTAAATTTCTTTATCTCCGGAAATAAGTTTTTCATAATTTTGATTGAGCTCATTAAAATTGGCGCACCAATTTCAGCGGCCATGGCAATATAGAGCTTGTCATAATCATTCTCACGGCCAGTGCCGCGCCCCTCATGCAAATGCGCCCTAATAAAGCTAAATGGAAATGAATGTGTATGCGCAGATAAAAACTCATACATTCCACGACTCTGCGCAGATGCTTTGGCCTCATTCTCAAGAATCTCCTCTTGATTCAAGTAATAAGCAGCTTTTCCAGAAAGAAGTGATTTTTGTTGAGCTACTGATTTGCCCACATACATCGGGTTTCTTTTAATTTTTTCGATTAATTCATTAGCTTGCTCTGAGAATCTATCATCGGAACGATCCCCAGTTATCTTAGTAAGAATATCTGGCCTACGAGTACAGTCATGTAATTGCATACCATGAAGCCTAAGCAAGTACTCATTCATAGATAAAGCTGGCTCACATAAATATTTAAAGGCTATGTAGGCCTCAAACAAGCTGCGGCAGATGGTTGCAATTGGCGCAAAATCATAAATCGCCCCCAGCTTGTTTGCGGGTGTCTCAGGCATTAGACTATGCATAGCAGAACCAAAACCGCAGATACGAGCAAAAAGCACCGATGCCCAGAATTGTCGACCACCTTCACCGCTTGGAATTCCCCTTGTTTCCTGAGATGTTGAAAATGCATCAATAAGACTTTGGGTTAATTCAACGCTACGGGCTTTGTAGAACTCGTTAAGCCTTTCCCCCGATAGGGCTACCGAAGGAGGTTCTTTTTCTTGTTTTTCTTCCATATTCAAAGTCAATGTATGTTTTATGCAATCTTACCGAGAATATCTTCGTGAGACTTTCTCTAAGCGTTACTTGTTCGCCGCCTTGCACAATACCAAGCCCCCTCCACTCAAATTGACCTATGCAAATCTTCCAACCATGCAAGTAGATGCCTTACGCGATGCCGTGTTTTTTTTGCGATAACCAGCTTACCTAGCGAAATACTAAGAATAGCGGTAAACCGCTCGTCAAATGATTCCCCGGCGATAGCATCAAAGTCCCACCCATCTATCCAGGCACCATTAACTTGATACTCAGCCTTGAATATGGCCTCATTAGATTGAGTACGCCCACCTATAAATTTCCTGGACTCCAAGCTCTTTAGTCGGTTTTCTAGAGTAGCCATTAACCCTCCAACACTTCGATGCGTTTCTCAAGCTCACATACTTCAAACATTTTGCGAAGCTCGCCCAATACATAAACTAATCGCGTCCCATCTTGCGAATGCAGCTTGCCGCACCTCATATCTCTGTAAACCCTAGTCATTTCCCGCCTGATGGCATCGAGTTCATGCAGATTTAGGCGAGGGGTGGGTATTTGCCTAAGCGTTGATAGTTCCTGGCTTTCAGCCTTGGTGCTTGTGCGTTTAGTCTTGCTCATCGCTTCCCGCTTTTGCCTTGTACTGGGAGAGGTCTGGGAGCATAGCCTTGGCCTTGAGCATCAAATCAAGATGGGCTTCTACCCAGCGCGGCACTTTGCCCGCTTTACTCCAAGTGCTAATGGTCCCGGTATTCATCTCCATGTAGCGCATGAACTCAGTCTTTTTGATGCCCAGCTCTTTTAGCTGAGCGGTGAACTTGTCGTAATCCATTACCCATCCTTTATCGCACTGGCTCCGCCAGTATATATAAATGCCATATTACTACTCATTTATATATTAAATAAGTAGTAATACTACATTATTGTTTTACATAACGTACATTACCCGCAAACATCAGCAACCCGCCAAGCCATATAAAATAAAGGTTTGTCATTCTGTAATACAGTTATCTTGCATTATATTTATATATTCGTGTAGTTTAATTGTTGTATTAGGGCAACGGTAAAGACCCGTGCCCCATGCTTCAATCAAATTAGCAATTCCTCTGCTGGTTTGCCTGTAGGCTTTGCAGGACTTACAGGCGACTTACTGAGCGTTGGTATGGCCTCTGCCTTATTGCTTTCAAGATTGCTTAATGAGGCTGGGTTTAATCCAATGAGACGGCAGATTGAATAGAGCTTGTTGTAAAGGCTCTTTGAATCATCTAGGTGCTCTATGTCCACGCGCCCACTACTGCAAAGCGCTTGCCAATGGTCCTCAAGACCCCAAAACAGTTCAGCTATTTCAGCCTTTACTACTTCGCTCATGTGGGCTTTGTGAACAGGCTTGTAGAGGCCCATCTGTTCGGCAAGTAATTCAAGGTGAATTTTATGAATCTCAACATAGGTAAATTCTCCCGCGCCTGTCGATTGCTCGAGCTCGATGAGGTCGCCTTCGATTGAGTAGGCAATGTCTGGGATTTTGATAAATTGCTTGGTCATGATATTGGTCCTGTTTGATTTATTTTGATTGTTTTCAAATACTCAAATTGAGTGCGAAGGTATTAGCCGTACCTTTTAATTGGAGTGACCGCAGGTTCACCTAAAGGAATATTGGTTTTATAGACCGGGGAAACATCCGCATTAACGGCAAGGCATGTTAGGTCGGTATACCAATCATTGCCTCGGGTGTCGCCATGGTGGTCAGCAATCATTACGTAATAGGAGCCGTCATCGCTTGTTTTATTAAAAAGCTCAGTCGCCGCATTTTGAGCCTGTTGGTTACCGCCCAGGGATAAGCTGTAGCGGTATTTTTGAAGAGAAGAAATATCAATAAGAACCTTTTGACCAACTTTGATATTTGGATTTAAAAGCACCCTTACATTTATTCCGTTTTGAGTTTGCTCAGGAAGCCCAATCATTCCCGTGGCAGATGAAATCACGGGAACATCACCTGGCATATAAGCAGTCAGCGGCACAAGATTTACTTTGGCATCTTGAATACTCCAACTTGTATCAGTTGTCTTTGCAATCTTACGCAATTCGTCCTTAACCATGCCATAGATTGCTTTACCTCTAGGTAATGGATTGCTAGATAAATTGGGTACATAGCCTTTGGTTACACCGTGTTTAGCCATGACCTTAATCATTTGCTCAGCTTGATTGGCTGGGCTGGTTGCCTCTGCGGCTAGTGACATAGAGGCTACTGAATAGTTATAAGCGGAGTCGCCGTCAGCGGCGGTAATGTCAAGGTAAGTGTCTGTCTCAGACGAGCGACCACGGCGCACTTGTTTTATTTCCCCGTCAAATATAAGACCAAAATTGCCTTCATACCCCGCATTAATCACAACTCTAGAAAATTCAGGCGCAGGAGTGATTTGCTGGATGTGGTAAGCGGTATCGGAGGAAAGGTTATAAATCCGAATGTCCGCACTATTGGGGGTTTGAATATCACCCCGACGAATGGCAAAAGAAAAGCGTAAATCCCCCAGGTTGAGGGCTTTATTATTTACCCCATAAACGATAAGACTTGCTTTGCGTAAGTATTGTGGAACTCCCATATAAATCCTTTGCCTATAAATTGGTTATTAGCTTGTTAATGAAGCGCGGTCATAGTCATCAAGCCACTCTTGATTCTCTGGAGTGAATGAATTATTTGAAAAAGAACTAACTTCTTTTAATACAAGCTCGTCTTTACTCATCTCATCTCTACTCATCTCATCTCTACTCAGAAGCTTTAATGAAGCTTTAGGGGTAGCTTGAAGGTTGGATTCAAGGATTGCTTTACGCTTTGATTGAGTGATTTTTCCTCCATTCGCGCCCCCATCGGACTGCTTTTTATTACGCTCGTTGAGAATTTGTCTGTATTGGTCGAGTTCAGGACTTCTGAGCTCTTCATCGCCCACCTCGAAGAAGGAGAGAACTGATTGACTAAGCGCACCATCAACCTCATCGGCTGGTAATCCCAAATAACGGGCAAGCTTTGGAGGGTTTGAGGGTACGCTCCCATTAACCCAGCACTCACGCCGTAGAAGGTCAAATAAACCCCTCTCTGAGAGCGTCATAAGGCGATAGGTGCGGTTAGCCAATATGTCGCTTGCATACTCTTGGTAGGCGGGGGCTTTTCGCTTCTTATCTGCCATATTGAGCCCTTTCTACATGGCCGGTACTTACGAGCCATTGTTTAACTCGGTATTTATCCTCGATTGCAAGAGAGTATTCGCCGTACCAGGTTGACTTACCGTCCCTGTCTTTGACTTTGACTTCCCGCGTCTGAATGTCTAGGCTGCATCGCTTTTTGAGTTGAGCAACCAAGTCAGGTGAGTTGGTGCATCCAGCCAACCTGTCCAAGTCTTCCCGGCTTACGCAATCGCGGTAAACCAGGGCAATGAGGGCGCGAATCCGGCGCGGGTTATTGGTCCCCACAAAAGGCTTAATACGATTAGAATCTAGGCTAGATTGTTCTGCTATGTAGTCATGAGCCTGAGCCGCGTCAACGGCCTCAGGCTCTTTTTTTTGGTGGAGATTCATGCAGACACCGCCTCGCCATTTAAAAGCTTGGCAACTTGGGAAACGGGGAAAAGTAATCGCCCTCCGATTTTTTTCGGGACTATTCCATACACGCTCCCCTTGAGGCAAAATTCCTTCAAGAGCGTTTGACGAGCTTTATTTAATGCCGTTGCTGTTTCGGCTGTGGTTATTAAATCCCTAGTGCCTGCAACTTCTTGCAACTTCGCGGGTATTACATTGACCTGATTCATTTAAACCTCCTTACGTTGATGGAGATTTAAATTTATTGAAGCGTTAAACGCTTGCAAGCCTATGCGAGAGTTTTAATAAACCCTTATATCTATTAGCTTTAATGGTTATTTATGTAAAAACTTTCGTTTGAAAGTTTGATAGTTTTTAAGTAAGAATGCATTTTGTAAATGCTTTTAATACTGTTGAAGGGTCGCGCTCTGCCACTCTGCCACGTGGATAATCTTTAATCTTGAATAAGAGCGTTGCAACTTCCCCAGCAAGTTTTAATTTGTTATTTATGAGTAATGGCTTTTCTTTTAAGGTTTCTCTAGCAAAGTATCGGGCGGGTGTGTACCAAGAGTTTTTGGGTGGTGGGTCTAATGGGTTATGCACTAGCCAAGGTTTATCTATATCACTCTTAATCACTTCGGGCGCGGATATGGCGGGCTTTGATACATCTATGGGCCAATCAAATTTGGCGTTAATGGCGGCTTGTTTAACGTCTTCTACGAGTACATATTGGGATCCTCTAACGTCGCGACCAGCAGTAAAAAAGCTTTGACTCGCAAAAGATGGTGAACCATCCTCATACCTAGTGGGGAGACTCAATCCCTTTATGAATTTTGTCTTATCGTAGATTCTCTTGTATCGCCCCTCATCATCTTGATAATCCCGATTTTGGAGGATTTCCCATGCCCAAGCTATGTCTCCTGGCTTAGCGAATTCCATTAAAAGGATTTCAGTGGCTTCCTCAATATTTTCTTTTTTGATGCTCATTGCATTCTTCCTTTGCACTTAATCTTTGGGCTTATCAATTGGTTGATTGACTAACTCCATTCCCATTTTTTAGCGCCCTCAGGCGAGAGGCGAGCTGAGTGCTCGCATAAGAGCTAACTAAGCCCAGGTCTGATAGTTTGCTTAATGCATCCATAGCTGTGCTAAGTGCAGAATGTAGGCTTTGGTAGTGATAGTGCAATTCATAGGCATCAATTTTTTGAGCATTGTCGAGGCATGGCGCGTCGCCATAAACATCGCTGAGAGTTGAAATTAAATCTTTAACTTGATGGGACTCACTCTCAAGCGCATCTTGGAATCCTATTAAATCTGAATTACTAAAGCCGCTGCCATGTTGTTGCACTAGGTGGGCGAGTCGCGCTAATGGGCGAATTGATACGGCATCAAAATAACTCGCTCTAGCGAGCTCTTTTGACTCTTGAGTAGGGTTATCGAGGTTTTCTACACGGGGACTACCATTCTCTTTAAAATCAATCTTAGCCATGATGCAGGCCTCCTATAAAGTGATGCATTGTGGTTAGATGGTGGTTTGCTCTTGAACAGCTTGCCACCATCGCTTTACCTGTTAGGGTCAGGCTTCCTTATTACTCACTACTAAACGCTTAATCTTGGGAATGCGGCCCTTCTTGGCTTGCCATAAATCCCATTGCAACTGCATACCAAGCCACAAGTCTGGCGAAGTGCCAAGCCATGCAGATAGCCTTAATGCCATGTCTGCTGAGATTCCCGCTTTGCCATTTAATATCTTGGAAAAGGTCGGGCGCGAGACTTTCAATTGCTCGGCGGCATCCGTTACCGTTAAATTCTCGGGCATCCATTCCCGCAATACTTCGCTAGGGTGAGATGGATTACGCATGAAGTTCTGCCACACTTAGTCTTAAACCAACTGAGTGCAAAATTCTATTCATGGTGTCTAGCGTAGGGTTGCCACCCTCAGCTAATGATTTAAACAATGTCTTTTCACCAAGTGATGCACAACGGGCTACCTCTGCCATACCGTGAGCCTTGGCAACTTCTCTTAATGCAACCAATAGAGCGCCCTGGTCCTCCAATTCCATGACGGCATCCAAATACGCTACCGCCTCTTTGGGGTCAGTTAGCGATAAGACCAGACTGTCCTCATAACTTTTATCTCGTTTACTCATGGCTTGCCTCGTTTTTTCCAATCATCCAAATACTCAATGGCTTGCTTAATGGCTCGGTCTTGGTCGCTCTTATCGCTACCGCATAGCAATAGAACAATCTCATCACCTTGCCTACTTAAATACACCCGATAGCCTGGGCCGTAATCAAGCTTTAATTCTTGAACTCCTGCGCGCAATGCTTTGCAGTCCCCGAGGTTGCCCGCTTCCACTCTAGCCAATCGGGCGCGAATCTTTGCCCTCGCTTGAATGTCTTTTAAGCCATGAAGCCAATCTTCAAATGGCGCTTTGCCTTGCGTGTCGGTGTATATTCTGAGTTTCATTATAGTATCTTTTAGAATACCGTCAATTAATTTGTACTGCCAACGACTCTAAGCAGTTGCGCGCCATCCTGAGGCTTAAATTCAATGCCTGCCTGCTCCAAAATCCATGCCTCATACTTGGTATGCCAAATCCCCAGCAACTCAAGGGGGCGTGATTTATAGTGTTTCTCAGCCGTTGCGCTTGGCTTGTGGCCCATGATTTCAGCAACAATCCCCACGGGCATTTCCACCCACTCAGCAAGTGAGGCAAAAGTTCTACGCAAACCATGAATGGTTACAGGAGGAAGCTCTGCAAGGCTTAAGGCGCGATGGTGCGCAACGCTGGGGTCGGTGTATCTGCCTTCTTTTGAGGTCGGACTGCTAAATACCCATTGATTGCGCCTTGGTAGATTCTCAATCAGAGTCTTTAAGTAAGGGGTGAGTGGAATTTTTCTACCTTCCTCGACTACTTTATCTTTGAGCCATATCGCGCCCCATTGAAAATCAACATCAGCCCATTGCAGGTTTGCCATTTCCTCGCGCCTTGCGCCTGTCAGAATTAAGGCTTGTAAATAGGCCTTAGCTACCGGACTGTTAAGCGAAGTAACCGCACTAAACCATGGTTTTAATTGGGCGCGGTCCAAAACATCGAAGCGCTTACTCTTACGGCTTGGCACTTCATCGCGCAACTCCTTATTCTCAACTGCACCAACATCAATAAATTTTGCGTAGTCAGGCCGCATTGCACACCAGCGCCAAAAGGCCCTAAACATTTCAAAACCTTGGCGCGCATTATTAGCTCTTGTCTGCGCCTCAACCTTTTGCCACTCAATCAAGAGTTCAGAAGATATTTCAACAAGCTTCTTTGTCATTAAGGGGAATAAAACCCCTTGCTTGGTCAATCCATGACCACGTTTTTTAAATTGACCACCAGCTTGCGCAAGACTTTCATGGTCTTTAAGGTGCCTAGCGCCCCACTTCTTGCCACGCTCAATATGTGGGCGCGTCATCTTGTCTTTTTGATAGTCAAGGTATTCAGTCCAAGCCTCATATACCAAGAGCTCTTTAATTCTGAGCTCAGCCTTTCTAGTGACTTCGGCCTCTTTCTTCTGCCTGTCTAAGGCTCTAGGGTCAATGCCTTGGTCGGTTAATACTTTTAGCCTTCTAGCCTCTTTCTGAGCCCCCTCAATAGAGTAGGTATGAATATCGCCAATAGTAGTGCGCAAGGTGCTACCGTGAAGCTTGGTCTGGAAAATATAGGATTTCGCGCCCGAAGGGGTGGCCCTCAGACCCAAGCCAGCAACTTTTCCATCCCATAGGATTGACTGACTTTTGCCTGATTCGCACTTAAATGCTGCAACTCTGCCAGCCGTAAAGTTTTCCTTATCCTTCATCCCGATTTTTCCTAAAAGCCATCATGTAACCCTCATGTAACCCAATAATAGCAATATAAAGGAATACAAAGCAACACTTGAAATATTGAAAAACTCAATAAAACCAATAAATACAATGGTTTAATGGTTTTTAGGAATAAATGGGAATGTTGAGAAATGTCATTATATTCGGGCTCATAACCCGAAGGTCGTAGGTTCAAATCCTGCCCCCGCAACCAAACAGTAGAAGGCTTCTAGGTCAATTGACTCAGAAGCCTTTTTGCTTTTCTAGAGCTCTATACACATATCCTCTGAAGATATAGCTTAATACACCCGCTTCTTTAACGATTTTTAAGCCAAGAAACTAAAAACTAAACGTTGGCTCAATAGGTGTATAAGGATCCGCAGAACCAGTCTCAAGCGCCTCAGCCTCTTCCTCGCCTTCAGGTTGTCTAAAATATTTTGAATATGTGGCAGATCTAGGATTATTCGTTTGACCATCCACCTCATCTACAGAAATTTTAGGGGATACAGGCTGCGAGTTAAATTCCTTTAACTGCTCTTTTGTATAAGGAGAGTAGGTGGTGTTCTGTGCAAATACAGCCAATGGACAAGCTAACCCACCGCACACCATTACAAGGGAAATGAGGGCACCCAGCGGTGTAGAGAATGGCTGAAACGACTTGGTCATTTCAAGCTCACCAGATAAGACAGCCACTCCTCTAGAGTTAGTTACCTTTACCATCAACTGCTTTTAAATAACCCTTGATATAGGCGGGCGGCACATAGAGATCGCTCTTAATTCCAGATTTAGAGGAAATACTGATTTGGAAACCGTCTTTACTATGGCTGTGCAAGAAATCATCCGTTAACTGGATCGACATTAACTCCTTAAATACGCAGCCTCTTTCTTCACAAACCCCTGCTTCTCTGGATATCACCTTAAAAGTACTTGCAGGCTTGTTTTCTAAATTTGCCGAATCGTAATAGCGCCAATCAGTAAAGTAGGTTAACAGCACCAAGAGCTCGTAGCTTTTAGCGCCCTTTGGAGACTGCTCACTTCGCAAGCTAAACATCTCAAAGGTGTTATTAGCATCCATCGTATTGATTGGAGGCCCAACATAAGTTTTTTCACCCGTTGCTGCATTAGGAGTTACTACTGTAGACATATAGACAGCATAAGATTCTTGCGCATCTACACGCTTGTCATTATTGCTACAAGCTATAAGCCCAAAACCTACGATGAGAAAAAAAATAATACGGTACATGTTTGATGCCCTTAGATTTGAGAAGGCGATTGAATGGACTCAAGTGAAGCCATCTGCCCCATTTTCGCCATTTCGTTAACTCACGAAATATTGCGGGATAAGGCACTAAAAGATAGCTAATGGGTCATTATTTCATAATTTTTGGGTCAAAATATGAGATCGCTCGCAATAGCTAGACGTAACACTAAAATAATCCTATGACTAAATTACCAGAACTCCTAGCCCCTGCCGGCAGCCTAAATATGCTCAATACTGCCTTTGATTTTGGGGCAGATGCCATTTATGCAGGTCAACCGCGCTATTCCCTGCGCGTCAGAAATAATGACTTTGGTAAAAATGAAGCGCTTAAGCAAGGGATTGATAGCGCCCATGCACGGGGTAAAAAGTTCTATTTAGTCTCCAATGTACTCCCCCATGGTGCAAAAACACGTACCTATATTAAAGATATGGCGCCTGTTGTCGCTCTGAAGCCAGACGCACTCATCATGGCTGACCCTGGCCTCATCATGATGGCTAGAGAAGCCTGGCCTGATATGCCTATTCATTTATCTGTGCAGGCAAATACCGTTAATGGCGCTGCTGCCCGCTTTTGGCGATCAGTTGGCATTAGCCGAGTAATTCTGTCTCGTGAACTCTCTTTTGATGAGATTGAGGAAGTTAGGCAAGATTGTCCAGAAATGGAACTGGAGGTATTTGTACATGGAGCCTTGTGTATTGCTTACTCAGGCCGCTGCCTTCTTTCTGGATACATGTCACACCGCGATTCCAATCAAGGAGCCTGCACCAACTCCTGTCGCTGGGATTACAACGTTCTTCCTGCCAAAAATGATGCTAGTGGAGATATCCATCTCATACAGGAAAAGCAGCGCCCAGATGATTTAATGCCAATCGAAGAAGATGAGCATGGCACCTACATCATGAACTCAAAAGACTTGCGAGCTATCGAGCATATTGAAAGACTTACAGCCATGGGCATTGATTCTTTCAAAATTGAAGGGCGTACAAAATCTCCCTACTATGTCGCCCGCACCTGTCAGTCCTACCGAACTGCGATTGATGATGCCGTCCAAGGACGCCCCCTAAACCCCGCACTACTGGGCAATTTAGAAGGACTTGCCAATCGTGGCTATACCGATGGTTTTTATCAACGCCATCATGACAAAGACTATCAACTCTACTTAAGAGGCAACTCCCTTTCTGGAAGAAGTCTCTATGTTGGCGAGATCATTGAAATTGATAAGACTTTGGGCCGCATGAAAATCGATGTGAAGAATCGCTTTGCGCTTGGAGATAAATTAGAAATCATTGAGCCCGAAGGCAATCAAGATCTCACATTAACTGAGATGTGGAATTTGAATGGGGAGTCAATTGATGTCGCCCCAGGTTCCGGCCATTTCGTATGGATCAAATTAGCCATTAAAACAGGAAACCGTGCCTTTATTGCACGATATATCTAAATTGGGCCTTATGAATCACTAGTGCAATACAGGCACCAATCAACAAAGGGCTTCTTGATTCATTAATCCAGAAGCCCTTTTAATTTCCTTGCATCAAACAGATACTCCTAAAAAATTATATTTAACATCTATAGTAAGTTTTATAAATAAATATCCGTCTAATCAGTTAGACCCTTTTATATTGGCATATATCACTTGATATTCAATAACTTACGACTTCTTATTATTGGCTTAGCGGTTTTATTAACCCTTTCTTTGATGCAGGAATCCCATGCTCAATGGAGCGGCTTTTTAACAAATGGCATGCCCGGCGTGAAAAGGGGTGGAAATCGCAACGCTCAGGGTGCTACTGATTCCCTTCCAAACTCACAAAATAGCCACATGATTAGCTCAAGCCCTAAAGCCAATCTTTTGACTTACGAGCAAATGGAAACTCACCTCTCTCAGCTTAAAATAGGTTTAAAGCTGACTTCAGATCAAAACAAGGCTTGGGATAGCTTTGCTAGTAAGGCTCGACTTTATGCTGCTGATATAGCCAAAGAGAGGGCGAGACTCAATGCGGAGTCCGGCGCTCCTCCAGATGGACTGACGTACCTCAACCAGGCCAGTGAAAATGCCAAGAGCAGATATACGACCCTAAAAGAGGTGGATGAGGCAGCTAAACCCCTCTACAAACTCTTAAATTCAGACCAAAAAACAATCTTTGATAACAAGCTTCCTACCTTCATCAATGCCACCCCCCAGCAACTACGACTACATCAACCGAACTACAATTTGCCAGATATGGGCGCAAACCCATCCTCAGCCCATAGCGACTCAAACCCATCTCTGGAGTAACTCATCAATAGCATGCCTAAATCTAGCAGCCTTAGCGGCCATATTCTTCCAACTTCAGGCGCAATGCTGGGGGTCTGCATGACCGTTATCAGTATTGTGAAATTAAGCCAGGGTGAACGAGGAATGACTTCCTGGGTTGATGACCTGCTGGCCTTAGATGCATTAATTTTTCTAGGTAGTTCAATATTCTCCTATTTATCCATTCGCAGTAATTCCAAGAAAATTTATTTTGAGGATATTGCTGATAAGGTATTTATGCTAGCCCTTATTTTGATGGGTGCTGCAGTAGTCCTACTCACCTATGAAATTATGTAGTTCACAATAATGATGCAATGAAAAATTTAATTAAAAAACTTGGCTTAGCAATTCGGGAGCTATGCTTGAAATTTCAAAAAAGCCCCCTATGGTCAAAAATCTTTTTTATTGTAAAAAATAAAAGTCTGTTGGCATATCAGAAAATTCGTACTGCCAATCAAAAAATGGTGGAGCACTCTCAACACAGACTAGAAAATCTCATTCAACGCGTTAGTAGAAATAAAGAACTCACATTAAGTTTTAAGGCCACTCAAATCGTTCTATATGTAGGCGTCTATATTGTCTTAAGTGCTCTTTGGCATTTCATCGGTGGATTTTTAGAAGACTCAAAAGCTCGCGATGCTCGCATGCGACCAGTTTCAGTCGTTACTGCCCCAGTAAAGCTTGGGGAAATAACGGTCATCCAAACTGCTCTGGGCACAGTAACCCCTCGTAACACCGTCACCGTTCATTCTCAAGTGAGCGGTATTTTGAGCAAAGTGTTTTTTAAAGAAGGTGATCTTGTTCAAGCTGGCCAATTATTAGCGCAGATTGATCCACGCCCATTTGAGGCTTCCCTCAAGCAAGCAGAGGGTACTCTTAGTAAAGATAAGGCATTACTAAGTAACGCCGAGTTGGACTTAAAACGTTATGACACCCTGCTTAAGCAAGATTCCATTTCACACCAAGTCTATGCAACACAAAAGGCCTTGGTACAGCAGTACAAAGGCAATGTACTCACCGATGAGGGCTTAGTTAGCGGGGCTAAATTACAGCTAGAATTCGCCCACATCACCTCGCCTATCAATGGTCGCATTGGTTTGCGTCTCGTTGATCCAGGAAACTTGGTTCAACCAAATGATACAAATGGTTTATTTGTCATTACGCAATTACAACCAACAACGGTACTATTTTCAGTGCCACAGGATGTGATTCCCTCATTTAAAAAATTCCTACAAGAGCCACCGCCTCCTGAAATAATATCTAAGTCTAACGATGAAGAATCTAAAGTAGATGGATCTGCTTTAGATGCCAAACCTACTGAATTCGCTAAGCATGGACGCTCCCGCAAGCAACATGACACTACAAGCACTGAGATCACCGCAAAAACTGCAATATCTAATAACAGCGCCCCAGAAAAAATGGTTATTCCAGTGGAGTCATGGAATAGTGACAACAAAAAGAAATTAGCTACAGGGTTTTTGGAAAGCATTGATAACCAAATTGATATCACCACTGGAACCGTGAAGTTACGAGGCATCTTTGCAAATGAGGAGATGACACTCTTCCCAAATCAATTTGTCAATATTCGAGTGGTCTTAGACATTCTTTCTAACGTAGTAGTCATTCCTGTGCCAGCAGTTCAACGCGGAACGCCAGGCACCTTTGTGTACCGACTAAATGTTAACAATACTGTCTCAGTTGTTCCAGTCAAACTTGGTCCAGTAGATGGTGATAACGTACAAGTAGTTGAAGGTCTAGCTGCTGGAAACATTGTAGTGGTCGATGGCACAGATAAATTACGGAACGGTGCAAAGGTCATTGTTGGGCAAGCTTCGGCGCCCGCAAATGCAAAAGGACGGTGGCGCGATGGCCAAAAGCAAAAACCATCTGACACTCAAGCTAAACCTTAGTTAGAAATGCCATCTCTATCTACAGATAAGAACTAAGGCACTCATGAATCCCTCCCGGATATTCATTCTTCGTCCTATTGCCACCTCGTTATTAATGGTGGCAATTTTATTGGCCGGTATTTTGGCTTATCGTAATTTACCAATTTCATCCTTGCCCCAGGTGGACTACCCTACTATCCAGGTGGTAACGCTTTATCCAGGGGGCAGTCCTGATGTGATGGCCTCATTGGTAACTGCCCCTCTTGAGCGGCAATTTGGGCAAATGCCCGGCTTAAACCAAATGTCATCCATTAGCTCTGGTGGCGCCTCAGTGATCGTCTTGCAATTTACGCTTGATCTCAATATGGATGTTGCCGAACAAGAAGTTCAGGCTGCTATTAATGCAGCAAACTCTCTTTTGCCGGGAGATCTTCCTTCGCCACCCATCTATAGCAAAGTAAATCCAGCTGATACCCCGATTCTCACTCTGGCCATTACCTCACCAACTCTGCCGCTGACACGTATTGAAGATTTGGTTGATACGCGTTTAGCACAAAAAATCTCTCAAATACCTGGGGTTGGTCTAGTAAGTTTATCGGGTGGGCAGAGGCCAGCCGTACGCATTATTGCGAACCCAAGATCATTAGCTAGTAAAGGCTTAAGTCTTGACGATATTAGGATAGCAATAGGCAACGCAAATATTAATTCTGCAAAAGGTAGTTTTGATGGCCCCTTCCAGGCATCGACGATTGATGCGAATGATCAAATTAAATCCACTGAAGGATATCGCGATCTCATCATTACCTATAGCAATGGCGCCCCTGTAAGACTTGCTGATGTTGCGGATGTAGTTAGTGCACCTGAAAATGTTCGCTTGGGTGCATGGGCCAATAAACAACCAGCCATCATTCTGAATATCCAACGTCAACCTGGCGCTAATGTCATTCAGGTGGTTGATCAAATTAAAAGAATTTTGCCGCAATTGTCAGCCAGCCTTCCCCAGTCGCTGGAAATGAAGATATTGACCGATCGAACCAGCACAATCCGCGCCTCGGTACATGATGTTCAGTTAGAGCTCCTACTATCCATTTTGTTAGTTGTGTTGGTGATCTACGTGTTTTTACGCAGTGTGCCAGCAACCATCATCCCGAGCGTCGCCGTACCTCTATCATTAGTAGGTACTTTTGGAATCATGAGCTTGGCGGGCTTCTCCCTAAATAATCTATCGTTAATGGCCTTAACGATTGCAACAGGGTTTGTGGTCGACGACGCTATCGTCATGATTGAAAATATTTCTCGATATATCGAGGAAGGCGATCGCCCTTTGGATGCCGCCCTTAAGGGCTCCAAACAAATTGGCTTCACCATTATTTCCTTAACGGTATCTCTGATTGCCGTACTAATTCCCCTTTTATTTATGGGTGATGTCGTAGGAAGATTATTTCGTGAGTTTGCAGTAACCCTAGCAGTAGCCATCATTATTTCAGCGATTGTTTCGCTGACGCTAACCCCGATGATGTGCGCTCTCTTACTTCACCATATCCCTGAAAACAAGCAATCCAAGTTCTACCATTGGAGTGGTGAGATGTTTGAGCGCCTTATTCAGCAATACAGTAAAACCTTAAATTGGGTTTTAGATCACCAAAAAGCCACCCTTGGTGTAGCAGGTTTAACCTTAATTCTCACGGTAGTTCTTTACATCTTTATACCCAAGGGCTTCTTCCCTAGCCAAGATACTGGGATGATTCAAGGCATTACAGAAGCCCCTCAATCTATCTCCTATGCGGCAATGGCGCAACGCCAACAGGCACTAGCAGACATCATCTTAAAAGATCCTGATGTAGAAAGCCTATCTTCCTTTATTGGGGTTGATGGCACTAATGCCACCCTCAATAACGGACGTATGCTGATTAATCTCAAGGCACATGATGAGCGGGATGACGTTAAAACTGTTCTTAAACGTTTACAAGAAAAAGTGGATCAATTAACGGATATCCATCTCTATCTTCAACCAGTACAAGATCTAACAATTGAAGACCGTGTTAGCAAAACCCAATATCAATTTACTCTTGAAGATGCTAATCCAGACGAGCTCAATGAGTGGGTCCCTAAAATTATCGAGAAACTATTAAGTCTTTCAGAATTAAAAGATGTGGCAAGTGATTTGCAGGTGAAGGGTTTGCAATCCTATATTGATATTGACCGCGACGTTGCGGCGAGATTAGGCGTAACTATCGCTTCTATTGATAACGCACTCTATAACGCCTATGGACAACGCTTAATTTCTACTATCTTCACCCAAACTAATCAATATCGCGTTGTATTGGAAGCTGCCAAAAGCGTTGAGCCAGGACTTAATGCCTTAGACGATATTTACGTCCCTAGCTCAGCTGGCAAGCAAATCCCCTTAAGTGCCATTGCGCAGATTGAAGAACGCTATGGGGCATTAAATCTCAATCATCAAGGTCAATTTCCTTCAACCACAATTTCTTTCAATCTAAGTAGAAGCGCCTCCTTGGGTGATGCTGTTGACGCGATTAACGCTGCTGAATCTGAGATGCAAGTACCTGCCAGCATCATTACGCGGTTTCAAGGTGCCTCTAAAGCATTTAACGCCTCTTTAGGTAGCACCCTAACACTTATCGTAGCGGCAATCATTTGCATGTACATCGTCTTGGGTGTTTTGTATGAAAGTTACATACACCCCATCACCATTCTCTCCACACTACCCTCTGCTGGGGTAGGCGCTTTACTTGCACTGATCATTTCAGGAAATGATCTTGGCATCATCGGTATCATCGGCATCATTTTGCTCATTGGCATTGTCAAGAAAAATGCCATCATGATGATTGACTTTGCTTTAGAGGCTGAAAGGGTTGAGGGAAAGTCACCGCGGGATGCAATTTATGAAGCGTGCTTGTTACGTTTACGCCCCATTCTCATGACCACCATGGCAGCACTGCTTGGTGCTTTACCTTTGATGTTGGGTACCGGTACCGGCTCTGAACTAAGGCACCCATTAGGCATCACCATGGTTGGTGGCCTTCTCGTCAGTCAGGTTTTAACACTGTTCACAACTCCAGTAATTTATTTGGCTTTTGATCGACTCTCCTCTCAGCTAAAAGAGTATCGATTAAAACGTCAGTCCAAATAATGAGTCTGCCAATACGCCCATGAATATTTCTACGTCATTTATTCATCGGCCTATAGCGACAACGCTACTCATGCTAGCTATTTTGCTAGCTGGTGTTTCCGCATTTAAATTGCTTCCTGTTTCACCATTGCCACAGGTGGATTTTCCAACCATCTCTGTATCAGCTTCCTTGCCTGGTGCAAGTCCAGAAACCATGGCCGCAACAGTTGCCACCCCACTAGAAAGATCTTTAGGGCGCATTGCTGGCGTTACAGAGATGACATCCTCTAGCTCCTTAGGATCTACACGAATAACCCTGCAATTTGATCTCAGTCGCAATATTGATGGCGCGGCTAATGATGTACAAGCCGCTATCAATGCTGCACATGCACTCTTGCCAACAGGCCTGCCTAGCAACCCCACCTATCGCAAAGTGAATCCCGCCGATGCTCCCATCATGATTCTGAGTTTGACCTCAGAAACCATGACGCGCGCGCAGTTATACGATGCCGCCTCGACCATCTTGGCGCAAAAACTTTCTCAAGTTGGCGGGGTTGGCCAGGTTACTGTCGGTGGAAGCTCTTTACCTGCAGTCCGAGTGGAAATTAATCCCACGATGATGTCAGCCCGAGGAATCGGATTTGAAGATGTCCGCACCGCCATTGCTGCATCCAATACGATCAGGCCGAAAGGGGCAATTGAAAGCGGCCAAAGAGCTTGGCAAGTTGTGGCCAACGATACGGCAAACAAGGCAAGAGACTATCTGCCTATTATCGTTGGCTATCACAATGGTGCGCCCATCCGCATTAGTGATTTCGCCCAAGTTATTGACTCTGTTGAGGATTTGCGCAACGGAGGAATTGCAGATGGCAAACCAGCCGTCCTCATCGTACTTTGGCGCCAACCAGGCGCCAATATCATCTCCACCGTAGATGGAGTAAAAGCTACCTTACCTCAATTAAGAGCCTCTATACCTGCAGCAGTAGATATGCAGGTAGCTCTTGATAGAACGCCAACCATTCGAGCTTCTCTTGCTGAAGTAGAGCGAACCCTCATTCTCTCGGTCATCCTAGTTGTCATGGTGGTGTTTTTATTCCTGGGAAATATTCGGGCGACCATTATTCCCAGCATTGCCGTTCCCATCTCTTTGGTCGGGACTTTTGCTGCTATGTGGCTATGTAACTTCTCCCTGAATAACTTATCCCTGATGGCACTGACGATTGCTACAGGTTTCGTAGTTGATGATGCAATCGTAGTTCTTGAGGTTATCTCCCGCAGAATTGAGAATGGCCAGACTCCAATGCAGGCAGCAATTGAAGGATCTCGAGAAGTAAGTTTTACCGTTCTTTCGATCACGATTTCACTAATAGCCGTATTTATTCCCATTTTATTAATGGGCGGTATTGTCGGCAGGCTTTTTAGAGAATTTGCCATTACCCTCTCAGTCGCAATCGCCGTTTCGCTAGTCATCTCTCTAACAGCAACTCCCATGTTGTGTGCGCATCTCCTCAAGCAACACAAGACAACAAAACCCAGTCGATTCATGGAATCCATTGAGATATTTTTTCTCAAAATGAATCAAAAATATGCAAGCTCATTGGAGTATGCGCTCCAACATAAGCGCATGATGATGGCCACTCTCTTTGCCGTTATTGGACTGAATATTTACTTATATGGGGCTATTCCTAAAGGTTTCTTTCCACAACAAGATACAGGCCGAATTGTTGGAAGTATTCAAGCAGACCAAGATATCTCCTTCCAAGCCATGCAATTGAAGATGTCACAATTTATGCAGATCGTCATGCAAGACCCAGCCGTCGATAAGGTTGTTGGATTTACCGGTGGAGGACAAACAAATACTGGTAGTGTATATATCTCCCTTAAGCCTCTGGCATTGAGAGAGGCCAACATGGATGAAGTTGTTGGAAGAATGCGGCGAAAGCTCAATGCTGTAGCAGGTGCCACTTTATTCTTGCAACCCGTACAAGATATTCGAATCGGTGGTCGCAGCAGTAATGCTACATACCAGTTCACCCTTTTGGGAGATAACCTTCAAGACCTTAGGGAGTGGGCTCCAAAAATACGCTTTGCCATGACTGATCTACCTGAACTTATAGATGTCAATACAGATTCGCAAGACAAGGGCTTACAAACCACCATCAATATTGACCACGATACTGCTTCAAAATTGGGTCTCACAACAAACTTGATTGATACAACGCTCAATGATGCCTTTGGTCAACGTCAGGTTTCCACTATCTTCAACCCCCTCAATCAATATCACGTAGTGATGGAGGTTGCCCCTCAGTATTGGCAAAACCCAGAAATACTTAAGCAAATTTATGTAAGCACTTCAGCACCCACACCAAACTCATACTCCGTTGGTGCAGCCCAATCCATCACCGCAGCTACCGTGCCCATTACCACTATCAATACTAGCGGGAAAAAAGCGGCCGCACAAATTCCTCTTGCCGCGTTTGCAAACTATGGCCCCACCAATACCCCTCTATCAGTTAATCATCAAAGTCAATTTGCTTCCAACACCATTTCCTTCAACCTACCAGCAAATGTTTCTTTAGGACAAGCATCGGATGCTATTTTTTCGATGATGGATCGACTTAACGTACCTACATCGGTTAGAGGCAGTTTTCAAGGTACAGCAAAAGCTTTTCAAGACTCGCTTTCAAGTCAGCCTTGGCTAATAATGGCGGCCTTTATTACGGTTTATATTGTTTTAGGAATTTTGTATGAGAGTCTGATTCACCCCATCACCATCTTGTCCACCCTACCATCAGCAGGTGTTGGCGCACTCTTGGCGCTCATGCTCTTTAATACCGAATTTAGCATCATCGCTTTAATCGGTGTCATCTTACTCATTGGCATTGTTAAGAAGAATGCGATCATGATGATTGACTTTGCCATTCATGCACAAAGAACAGAGGGCTTATTGCCCCATGATGCTATTTACAAAGCCTGTTTAATGCGTTTTCGTCCGATTCTTATGACGACCATGGCAGCAATTTTGGGAGCCATTCCGCTTGCAATTGGCTCCGGCGATGGAGCTGAATTTCACAGGCCCCTGGGCATCTCCATCGTAGGCGGATTAATTATGAGTCAACTGTTGACCTTATACACAACACCTGTAGTCTATCTTTACATGGAACGCTTGCGTACATGGAATTGGAAAAAGAAATGAGTAATATGAAATCCCCACTGAACCTTGGTATGACGCAAAAACTAATAGCATCGCTAAGCCTGTTCATCTTAATAACAGGCTGTATGGTGGGGCCTGACTATACAAAGCCAGAAAGCCAATCTGCGCCAAGCTATAAGGAAGTTGACGGCAATACTAGTGGTGATGGCTGGAAAATTGCAGAACCGAATGAACAGGGATTGCGCGCTAAATGGTGGGAAATTTATAAAGACCCCACGCTTAACGAACTCATAAATAAAGTTGATATTGATAATCAAAACATCATTGCTGCTGAAGCTCAATATCGCCAGGCAACCGCTTTACTAACTCAAGCTCGTGCAGCCCTCTTTCCAACATTAACGGCTAATGGTAGCGGCACCAGAGGTACTGTGAATGGAAGTAATAACGGCAACTTTTCTAGCGTTGAACAAACTTCCAATGCCAATCTTGGAGCGAGTTGGGTTCCTGATATTTGGGGTCAAGCAAGGCGAAATATAGAATCCAGTGGAGCTAATGCGCAGGCTACCGCCGCGCAATTAGATGCCCTGAGGCTTTCTACCCAAGCAACACTCGCGCAGACTTACTTTCAGCTTCGTATTGCCGATATGCAAATCAAGATGTATGACACCACCATTAAGACGTATGAAAAGTCATTGCAGATCACCCAAAACCAATATAACGCTGGCATAGTAACTCAATTAGATGTTGCTCAAGCAAGCACCCTTTTGGAATCTACTGTCGCCCTAGCCATTGATGTGAGTCTCTCTAGAGCACAACTGGAGCATGCAATAGCTGTTCTCGTAGGCCAAACACCTTCCACATTTACCCTAAAGGCGCAGGAGTTATCCATTGATCCTAAGACGGGTTTGGTTGTCAGTCCAGTATCGAAATTGGTAGCCGAGCTTCCTGATGTCCCCGTAGGCATTCCCTCCACCCTTTTGGAGCGTCGCCCTGATATAGCCGCCGCAGAGAGACAAATGGCGGCGGCTAATGCCAAAATCGGCGTAGCTGTTGCCGCCTTCTATCCGACCCTCACGATTTCTGCAGCGGGGGGCTATCAAGGCGTGGATCTACCGAACCTATTGAGTATGCCCTTGAGATATTGGTCAATTGGACCAGCGTTAGCGCAACCGTTATTTGATGGTGGACTTCGTATAGGCGCCTATAAACAAGCAGGTGCTGTATACGATCAAAATGTCGCACTGTATCGTCAAACTGTTCTTGCAGCCTTTCAGAACGTTGAAGACAATTTGGTAGCCTTAAGAATGCTACAGAGCGAAAGTAAGTCTCAAGCAAGTGCCGTCAAACATGCGCAAGATGCCGTGCGCATCAGTACCAATCAATATAAATCCGGAATCATCACTTATTTGGATGTTGCAACTTCACAAGCTGCCGAACTTAGCAATGAGCGTATCCTGATGTCCTTACTAAATCGTCAGATTGCCGCGCACGTAGGCTTAATCACCTCTTTAGGGGGAGGCTGGGATGTCAAGCAAATTGCAGATAAATAATTCCGGGGGCCATACATACGGCAGTCTCAGACGCCGTATTGCTTAAACCAGGCTAAGCACTTTCCCCATCCATCTTTGGCTGGACCTTCGCGGTAGGATTCACGGTAGTCAGCATGAAATGCGTGTGGAGTATCGGGGTAGATAATAAATTCTGAAGCTTTCGCAGCGGGATTTTTTGACGCAGCTTTCTGTAAGGCCTCACGCATCTTCTCGATACTTTCTAAGGAAATTCCAGCATCAGCTGCACCATATAAACCTAACACCGGAGCTTTTAGCTCATTAGCTATATCAATTGGATTAAGGGGATTGCCTGTAGTTTTCTCACCAACCAAGCGGCCATACCAAGCCACTCCAGCACGCACTTGAGGCAGAGTGGCAGAGAGCCAGGTGATTCGCCCACCCCAACAAAAGCCTGTTACACCAACACGCTTCAAATCTCCACCATTTTTTCCAGCCCAAACTAATGCAGCTTGCAAATCACCAAGTACTTGCTGATCAGAAGTTTTGGAGATGATATTGGTAAAGATTTCAGTAATGGTGCCATACTCACTTGGGTCACCAGAGCGCGTAAAAAACTCAGGGGCAATTGCTAAATAACCCAACTTCGCAAAACGTCTTGTGACATCGGCGATGTATTCATGCACTCCAAAAATCTCACACACGACGATGATGATCGGTAGCGGGCCCTGGGAAATTTCTGGGCGAGATACATAAGCAGGCAACTGAAAGTTGCCCACGGGAATCATTTGTTCGCCAGCCTCAATCCCTACAAAATCTGTTTTTATTGCTGCAGCCATGACCGGATCAGATGCAGGTGCAAATCCAATTCCAGCAGCGCCCACTATAGTTGCTTTCATGAAATCCCTTCTGCCGCCTAATGACGCCTGAGAACCTGTCTTAACCTTTTGATTCTTATCCATAAATCACATCCTAGTGATAGTCATTAATTACAAGGGCTTGGAGCCAAACGAAGCTGTAGATAACGCAAACCTAAAAATGCACCAAAAATAAATCCAGGTAGAGTAATAAAAGATCCAAGGGCTAACGTTGATATGCCGCTGATACCTTGACCAATAGTGCATCCTAAGGCGGTGACACCCCCAAACCCCATGAGAACTCCACCAATCAAATGGTTGGCGGTATCTTCAGGATTTGCAAAGCTTTCCCAGCGAAAAGATTTAGAGGTGATTGCGATAAATGCCGAGCCAAAAATAATCCCAAATACCGCCACAATTCCTACAGTGAGCACTTTAGAAACATCGCTATAGAGCATTAACCAATCTAAGCTATAGGCAAATGGGGCAACAAATGAAAGAGATTCCATGCGGCCAGAGTTAGTAAATAAAAACACCTCTTCTAAAGTATTTGGGTCTTCCGATAAATAAGCTAAATGCCCAGAAACCCACCAGATTGCGGTAACTGCAGTACCAACAGTAAGCCCTGCCAATATATTTTTAACAGTCCAGAAAGTTTTTTTGATCAGAGCATAAGCAATAAATATACCGCCAATCAGTAAACCCAAAACCAAATGAAGGGTTGGCTTGTCAATTCCTAAAGGGCCACTGAGAATACTCGGTAAATCTTGAGGGGTGTTTAGGGTAATAAAAATCGTATCTAAAGTATTCACTCGTATCACGCCTAAGAAACCGCGCATCGTCATGTAAGCAGTTAAACCCAGAACCAAAAAGACGATAAGTGACTTCAGGTTTCCGCCACCAATGCGGACAAGCGTTTTACCGCCACAACCTGATGCCAATACCATTCCTATACCGAACAAAGTACTGCCGACAAAATCCGATAAGAATAAAAACTTGTTGCCAGTGTAGATACTCTTACTAGGATCAATCACACCAAAATAAGACATCAAGGTAAACCCAATAATAGAAATGCCTATTGCCAAGAACCATTGCTTCATACGATTAGTGTCAGATAACACTAATAAATCCACAACTGCACCCATAGTACAAAAATTCGTTTTTTGCATCACAGCTCCCAGCAGGAACGTAATGCCAAAAGTGGCCAATAAGACCATCTTATTTAATGATGCAACATCAACCACTTCCATACTAAAAATCCCGAGAATAATGAAGCCAATAAATAGCTAGTAATCAAACCACCTCTAAATGCTGAAATATAAGAAATTACATCCGCAATTTCATCCTACAAGCAAACCAAGAGAATCTTCTTAACTTACCCTTTAATTCAGTGACGCCAAGTGTACTAAGGCTTATCCATTTTCGCTAATGGAGTGAACCTGACGTTAAAGAACAAAAAAGGCTTGATCAACAAGCCTTTTATCCATAGAGGTAGCTAGTTAATTCAGGACTTTATACCCACGCCCTGATAAACATCTCTTTACAACAGCTTCCTGAGCCTGATTACCACTATAAGCACCACCAGCAGCCCCAATCACCGCACCCGCACCCGCGACTTGGGCAATGCCAGATTTATTGCCCCCAGTAACCAACCCTAAGAGACCACCAACAACCGCGCCTGCCCCAGCACCTTTAGCAGCGGTTTCACCCATGCCCGACTGTTGCTGGGCGAGAGTTTGACAATCTTTTAAATCATTTTCATAAGTCGCTTCATTCACACCCTTCATGTCGACAATCGGACGCACATCTGCGCCAGCGCAACCCAGGGATCCTAATGCAACAAATGTGCATAACCAAAATAGCTTATTCATGGCCAATATCCTTTTAATTCTCTTATTACATACCCATAACTATAAACATAAGAGGTTCAATTGTCGCCCTCAACGTTCAAGAGGCCTATGCCACAAACGGGTATTTTCTCTTCTCCAAAACAGGGTTGATGAGCGGATCCCTTTCTGAAATGTCCAGATCTGCGCCCCCGTAAGAGACGTTTGATGAAATGGCACATCTAAGTTTTTATAACGCGCCGTCACGACTGGGTGAGGATGGCCATAACGATTGCGGTACCCATTTTGGGCAAATGCTTGGTCAGGATTGATTTTTATCAACAAATCCAAAGATGAAGAGGTTTTACTTCCATGATGAGGTGCCATCCATATCAACTCCTTATCCTTAAGATCCGCCAACTGATCTGTATTGAGGCGCTCTATGATTTCGCCCTCAGCATCCCTCTCAATATCGCCAGTCAACCAAAACGATGTTTCCTTGTTTCTCACCTCAAGTACACAGCTCATTTCATTAGGCTTGCCATGTTGTTGATTCTCTGTAAGAACATCTTTACTGGGATGCCAAATATAAAACTCGACTTCATCCCAAACCCAAGTTTGACCAAACTGACATGGAGTATTGGGGATATTTTTAGCTTGGATGTTTTTGAGTAGCGCATTTTCACTGGGCAATGACCCCATCATTGAATCAAACCGCACCTCCTTTAACAAAGAAATTCCGCCACCTACATGATCACTATCACCATGACTGATGACCATCCGATCAATGCGATGAATTCCCCTTCCCTTCAAATACGGAAGAATGGTGCGCATGCCCGCATCATCTTTAACCCCTAGAGTGGGGCCAGTGTCATAAAGTAACTTCTTAGAAGCTGTTTCAATCAATACTGCGGTGCCTTGCCCAATATCTAATACGGTTGCCCTAAACTCTCCTTCATGCAATGATGAGCTAAACGGCTTAACAAAGATAATCAAACTAAGTGCAAGACCAAATACCCTTGACTTCCAACAAGTAAGAATCCTCCCTGGGCGAATCGCAATCACAATACCTAATAAGGATGGAATTAAGAGCCATATCTCAGGCTGTTTGGATCGCACAATCGCCCACTTGAGATCAGCCAGGTAATTTAGAGTGAATGCGATGGCTTCTATCAGCCTATGAGACCAAAGTAAAAATACCCTCCCCATCCATTCCGGGAGAAACGCGCCCAACATTGCAAACGGTGTGACGATATAACTTATCAGCGGAACTGCAAAGGCATTTGCCAAAGGCGAAACGATGGATGCTTGATAAAACCAATATAGCGTAAAAGGTAGAAGCGCAATTGTCACTACCGCCTGAACTCGACAGGCCTCACGTAATGCCTCGATAACTCGAAAATGCCAAGAAAGCCCCAGCTCTCTACCTGTCGGAATCCCCAAAAGACCAACCGAATCCCCCATCGCATACAAGATGGCTGCCACCGCTCCAAAGGACAACCAAAACCCTGGCGTATAAGGTGCCATAGGATCCACAAGCAATACAAAGGCAAGCGCCCACCACCAGATATCAAATGAACGCGGATTTCTTCCGGACCAGAGGGCAAAGGAAACAATACCGACCATATATAGAGTCCTTTGAGCGGGAATCTGAAAACCTGCTAACCATGCATAAATAAAGGCAGTGATAAACCCGCTGAAAGCCGCAACCTTAGCAATCGGCATCCTTAGCGGTAAAGAATAGTGACCCCACAATAAAGCTGCTAACCCAGCACCAAGTCCAGCGAGCATAGTCACATGCAAACCAGAAATAGAGATGAGATGCCCTACTCCAGTTGCATTAAATATTTGCCAATCATCTTGATTTATGGCGTTTTGATCACCCATCACTAGAGCAATAATGACACCCGCATATCGGGCATCAGATGGAAGCAAGCGTTCAATCTTATTTCTTAATTTCCAACGCCAATATTCCATCGCCATAGAAAAGTTGGTGAGAGCTATATCACCAGATGCCAATAACTCTCCAGATTTAACCGATCCATTAGCACCAAAATTTTGCTGAAAAGCCCATCTCTCAAAATCAAACGTATAAGGATTTAAAGAGCCATAAGGTCTTTTTAACTTCACCTTCAATTTCCATCTCTGGCCAGGAATAATCTTCGGGGTCTCTTGTGGATTTCGCCAAGCATTTTGCCAATTCAAATAAATCCGCTTTGGGAAATTACTTATCACCTTTCCTCTTGAGCTCATACTGATCAGATCAAAAGTAAATTTTGCTCCAGCAGGCCCACTTTGTGGCAAGGCGCTTACCCGACCTTCTATAAGCAATTCCACATCCTCGAGGCTACTTGACAGTATATTGCTCAAGCGTTGCTCAGCGTAATTGGCATTCCACCCAAATCCCAGCGCAAAAAATAAGGCAATAATTGAGGCTGATCTGATTAAAGAAAATGTAGGCTTTGCATATATTCCTATGAGGCCAAGCAACACAAAGCTAGCACTTATAAGCAGCCAATTTTCTGGTAGCGATGGTAAAAATAAAAGGAGTGATCCCCCGGCGATAAACGCCGCAATAGCGATGCGCAAATGCTTAAGAAGCTATAGGGTTATTTGACGTGGCCAACAAGGCAGACCAGCGTGGAAATGCACTCATAGCATTGCGCCAAGTGATGGAAGCAAACTCAGCTTCATCCATCCCTCGAATAACTGCCAGCTCTCTAGCAATTCTAGGTAAAAATGCAGGCTCGTTATATTGCAAGCCCTCGTCCCTTAGCCAGGCTGGTGGTATGTCTGGTGAATCTGTTTCAGTAACAATGCTTTCTATTGGCAACTCTTTTAGAAGTCGCCTAATTTGCAGGGCTCGCTCATAAGTAGCCGCCCCACCAAATCCAAGCTTAAACCCTAGTTCAATAAACTGATCCGCCTGCTGAAAACTCCCATTAAAAGCATGGGCAATCCCACCAGGAATCTTTCTATGTCGCAAAGCTTTTAAAAGCGCATCCTGTGAGCGTCTAACATGTAAAACTACTGGTAACCCAAACTCCTGAGCTAAGTCTAATTGCGCATTCAGGAAAAATTCTTGTCTTTTAGGATCTAGGCCCTCAACAAAGTAATCCAACCCAATCTCTCCAATACCTACAAAGCGAGAGTCACTTAAAGAGGCTTGAATATGTTGTCTCAGGATATCAACATCGGACTCTTGCGCCTCATGAATAAACAGAGGATGAATACCTAAAGCGTAAACCAAACCTGGAATGTTCTTTGCAAATCGTGAGGCAATATCTCTTACGGCATCAGCATCTTTCGCTCTGACAGTAGGAATCAGAATTGCTTTGACGTCTTTCTTTTCTGCGGCATCAATAATTTGAGTAAGCGTATTCGCAAACTCTGGTGCATCTAAATGGCAGTGAGAATCAACCCAAGAAAGATGAACGCTCATTGAGCAAATGTCTTTAATACTCCACGCTCTAAATGCAAAATGCGATCACAGCGTTTTGCACGAATGGGATCATGGGTCACGATCACAAAAGCAGTACCTTGGTCGCGAGCAATATCTAACATTAAATCAAATACGCCATCAGCAGTTTCCGTATCCAGGTTTCCAGTAGGTTCGTCAGCTAAAACGCAAGCCGGATTACCCACCAAAGCGCGCGCTACGGCAACACGTTGGCGCTCTCCACCTGATAACTCCCCTGGCGTATGCAATTCTCTAGAGGCAAGGCCAACTGAACGCAACATCTCACTAGCCTTTGCCATAGATTCATCCGGAGAAAGGCCGCGAATACGCAAAGGCAAAGCTACATTCTCTACAGCGCTAAATTCATCCAAAAGATGATGGAACTGATAAATAAACCCAAGACTTTGATTGCGTAAACGATCTAATTTTGTAACAGATAAACCATGAAGATTTAAACCAGTGAGCAGCACAGTCCCAGAGCTAGGGATATCTAACCCACCTAACAGGTGTAATAAGGTGCTTTTTCCTGATCCAGATGAACCCACAATCGCTACCTTCTCCGAAGGTGAGACCTCCAGATCAACTCCCTTCAAAACCGTTACAGCAGTGATTCCCTGACCATAAGTTTTAGAGAGGCCTTTAGCATCCAGCACCAATGAATTACTCATAACGCAAAGCCTCCGCAGGCTGTACTTTTGCCGCTCTACGACTTGGGTACAAGGTTGCTAAAACAGACAAACCAAAAGCCATGAGGCCAACGGTTAATACATCAGAGGCCCTAACATCGGAAGGTAGCTCACTAATGAAATACACCTCACGCGGTAAAAACTGCACATGAAAGATTGCTTCTATAGTCGGAACAATCACATCAATATTGAGGGCAATCAATAAACCAAAGCCAACGCCTGCCAATGAACCAAGCAAGCCAATCGCTATACCTTGTACCAAGAAAATTCTTTGAATCAGTCCTGGGCTAGCTCCCATAGTTCGCAAAATAGCAATATCTGCCTGCTTTTCATTGACAGTCATAACGAGGGTAGAAACTAAATTAAACGCAGCCACCCCAATAATGAGCGTCAGAATAATAAACATCATTTTCTTTTCGGTTTGTACCGCTGCAAACCAATTTCGGTTGGATCGAGACCAGTCAGTTACCCATAAGTCTTGAGGAACAATTTGCGCAAGCTGATTCGCAACCTCAGGAGCGCGCTGCATATCATCCACTTTTATGCGCAGCCCTGATGGGTCATGTAAACGTAATAAGGCTGCGGCATCTTTCCAATTCATGATGGCTAATGAGCTGTCATATTCATAATGACCACTGTCCACAATTCCGACTACTTGAAGGGTACGCATTCTCGGCATCGCACCAGCGGGACTGAGGTCAGTCTCTGGAACAATCAAGTTAATTCGATCGCCAACATGAGCCCCCACCATTGAAGCTAATTGCGCACCCAAAGCCACTCCAAAGCTACCAGGCTTGAGATCGTCAATACTGCCAGCTACAAACTGTTTTGGTAAATCAGAAACCTTACCTTCTTCGCTAGGCAAAATTCCTCGAATAGCCACTCCACGCATGACATTTTCTCGGGTCAATAGACCTTGGGAAGCAACCATAGGGGCAACTCCCACAACATGGGGTTGAGCTGCAATCTTGAGTGATAAGTCCTCCCAATTGGGCAGGCCGTCAGGCGATGTAATTTCCACATGGGAGAGAACGGACAACATGCGATCACGAACGTCTTTTTGAAAGCCATTCATTACTGAAAGCACCACAATCAGGGCCGCAACCCCAAGCGCTATACCCGCAGTTGATATTCCGGATATAAAGGATAGGAAGCCATCACGCTTACCAACAGTCTTACGACGCTTGGAGCGGGTATAGCGCAGGCCAATTTCAAGCTCAATAGGAATTCTTAACATAACGACAGTTTAGTGAATTAGAAGAGCAAACTGATGGAATAGTGAAATGCCACCTAAAATCAGAGGGATGAATGCCAACCCACCCCTTTTGAAGCGCTTCACCCTGATGCTTTCAGGGGAGGATGCATTGGATACTACCGACGACCTGGCCCGTTTAGATAACCCACCAATGGGCCTACCCCATGAGCGCTTTCTACTGGGAAAAGAGGTACCAATTGCCCCTATTTTGCTTTTAGGTCAAACAGATCAAGCTGTAAACCCAAGCGAATCCATTGCCTGCCTACAGCCAGTGCATTTTCATGCGACACGGGATCACCTGATTTTGATGAGTCAAAATCAGATAGATTTGACACCGGAAGAATCCTCCCAATTACTCAAAGCAGTGCTCCCTTATTTAGAGGAGGATTTTGAAAATCCCCTGCTATTTCAAGGAAAGCGAGATTGGTTTATTGGGGCAGGACCGTTTACTACCTTAGATACTCATAGCATCGATCAAGCTCACGGACGCAATATTGACTGGTGGATGCCCCGGGATACCCATGAAGAAGGGCTAGCCAAGCGCTGGCGCAAACTCCAAAATGAAATTCAAATGCTTTGGCATATCGACCCCATTAACCAGGAGCGCGAACAGCGCGGTTTACCGAGCATTAATTCGATTTGGATTAGCGGCATCGGCAAATTACAAGCGGTTCAAACCCCAAGCTTATTTGATCAAATTGTCACTATTTTTGGTGAATCACCTCTTCTTCCGGGATTGGCCAAATATCTCAACATTCCCTACCAAGAAAAAATTGATCCATCATGTCTTAACAATGGTTTTGCCTGGGCTGCCCAGCCTGAAGCCGTATGGAACTTATTAAGCCAAGCGCTTCGAGATAAGCAATTGGATGAGGTGGCTTTAATTGATTTTCCTAAAGGTAAAACCCGAGAGCGCGTCCTTAAGGCAAAAGACTTAACAAGAGGGTCATGGGCCTTTTGGAAGAAACCCGAAGAATTAAACTGGAAAGACATTACTCAGCAATAATCTGTCATGAGTCAATTTTCACAACGCCCTTTTTCTGAACGGACTGCCACCTGGTTGCAACAAAGTGGCTTACATCCTCTATTGGCAAGACTCTATGCAGCAAGGGGAATTAATGCCCCCGAGGAGCTGTCCCTTGAACTTAAAAATCTGATTTCCCCCATAGAACTCAAAAATTGCATTGCTACAGCAGGCATGCTGGCAGATATTCTTGAGAAAAAAGAACCGATGCTGGTGGTGGCGGACTATGACTGCGATGGCGCGACCGCATGTGCGGTTGCTGTACGTGGACTCAAGATGTTGGGTGGTTCAGAAACACCTATTCAGTTTTTAGTTCCCAATCGCTTCACAATGGGTTATGGGCTAACACCAGAAGTGGTGGAGATGGCAGCGCAGCAAATTCCAAAACCAAAATACTTAATCACAGTAGACAACGGTATTGCTAGCGAGGCTGGAGTTGATCGAGCACGTGAACTTGGCATGGAAGTCATTGTGACCGACCATCACCTACCAGGCGATCATCTACCCAAAGCTTACGCCATCGTTAACCCTAACCAACCGGGCTGCACCTTTTCCAGCAAGGCTCTGGCTGGTGTAGGAGTCATGTTTTACTTGTTAGTAGCATTGCGAGCAGAGCTTCGCAAGCGCGGCAAATTTACCAGTGAAAATCAACCAAAGATCGAGGGTTTATTGGATTTGGTTGCGCTAGGCACTGTTGCAGACGTTGCACAGCTAGATCGCAACAATCGGATTTTGGTATCCAATGGCTTAAAGAGAATTCGGTCTGGGATTTCTCAAGCGGGTATTCAGGCGCTATTTCAAGTGGCAATCAGAGATCCACGCAAAGCTAACACCTTTGACTTGGGATTCGCCGTTGGTCCCAGACTCAATGCTGCTGGACGCTTGGCCGATATGACTCTTGGCATTCGGTTATTGCTCAGCGATAAACCTGATGAAGCGCTAGAACTGGCCCAAGAGCTCGATCGCATCAACCGAGAACGTCGTGTCATTGAGACCGGAATGCAGGAAACTGCTTTAGCCCATCTGGCTGAGGATCAATTGGCCAGCAACATGGATGGTCGAACCAGCATTTGTCTTTGGCATCCGCAGTGGCATCAAGGGGTAGTTGGCATCGTCGCCTCACGCCTCAAAGAACGCTTTAATCGGCCTGCTATCGTCTTTGCTCCCGCCGGCGAAAATGATAGCGATGAGTTAAGAGGTTCAGGACGCTCACTTACAGGATTTCATCTGAGAGATGCTCTGGATATAGTTTCCAAGCGTGAGCCAGGACTCATTCTGAAATTTGGTGGGCACGCTATGGCGGCGGGTCTCACAATTAAAAAATTAGACTTTGAAAAGTTTGACTTGCTGTTTCAAGAGGTTGCCAATGAACTGTTAAGCCCTGAATTGCTTGAACGTTTGCATATTCACGATGGAAACCTACCGCTTTCAGAATTTACGCCTCAAACCGGTGATCTTCTGGCCGAAGAAATTTGGGGCCAAGGCTTCCCCCAGCCAATTTTTTACGGGGAGTTTGAGGTCATACAGCAGTCATTAATGAAAGAAAAGCATTTACGCCTTCAACTACGTCCAATTGGCGAGGGAAAAGCGGAAAGCAAACCTTTCACTGGCGTTTGGTTTAACCATACCCAAACATTACCAGCCAAAGCCAATTTAGCCTATCGACTCGTTACCGACCGTTATCAAGGACAAGCTCGTGTGCAACTCATGATTGAAGCCCATGATGCAAGTAAGCAAGCACCTTAACTACTGACTAGTCGCGTCGGGATTAATAAGGTAAGAAAAGCACCAATCACTAAACAAATGGCCATAAAAAATACTCCAGCGTTAGTCGAGCCCGTGCATTCCTTAAGCAGCCCGATGATGTAGGGCGCCACGAATCCCGCTAAAGCAGCAATAGAGTTAATCAGAGCAATACCAGTGGCAGCTCCAATTCCACCTAAAAATGCTGTAGGTAAAGTCCAAAATAGCGCGACAATAGTAAAGACTCCGCCAGCTGCAACGGATAGCGCAGCCATTGCAATCCAAGGGGCATGCGCATAAATCACAGAGATAACTAATCCGATCGCCCCTGCAAGCGCAGTAAGCGCAAGATGCCAGCGTCGCTCACGGGTGTGATCTGAGCTTTTGCTGATAAAAAACATGGCTACTATTGAGAAACCATAGGGAATCGCCGATAACAATCCCACATCAAATAGATCAACAAAACCCATACCCTGAATAATACTGGGGAGCCAAAAACTCACGCCGTAAACTCCTACGACAAAGCACAAGTAGACAAAAGACAAAAACCAAACTTTGGCATTCTTAAAAATTTCTAAAATTGAATGGCTGGACTTCTGAACTTCTTCAGCATCCATATTTCGAATGAGAATTGATTTTTCTTCAGGACTAAGCCAGTTTGCCTGCTCAATACTGTCTGTTAGCAAAAAGAATAGCGCCACACCAACTAGACAAGAAGGTATCCCCTCCAAGACAAACAACCACTTCCAACCTTCGAATCCATGTATCCCATTGAAATATTCCAAAATAAATCCAGATAGCGGACCACCAAATACCCCCGCCAAAGGAACTGCAGTCATAAACAATGAAACAATGCGACCCCGTCTATGAGCTGGATACCAATAGGTCAAATAGAGAATAATTCCAGGGAAAAATCCTGCTTCGGCAATCCCTAACAAGAACCGTCCAACATAAAAAGTGGTCGGTGAACTGACAAAAATCATTGCCCCAGAAATTATCCCCCAGCTCATGGCAATCCGGGCAATCCAAATTCGTGCGCCTATCTTGTGCAAAATTAGATTACTAGGAATTTCAAATAAAAAGTATCCGAGAAAGAATATTCCCGCCCCCAAGCCATAAACATAATCTGACATGCCCAAATCATTGAGCATTTGTAACTTGGCAAAGCTAATATTGACGCGATCGAGATAGGCTACGCAATAACCCAATAACAAAATAGGAATTAATCGCCAGCTTACCTTGCGATAAACAGCGTTTTCTAAAGAGGTATTGGTTGTTAAGGTCATTTGCTTAAGGAAATATTGAAATAATCGCCTAACTATATAAGAACCGCCCTTAGCTATTAGCCCTAGATAGGGTTTAGGCAACTCAGGAGTAGCTTCCAATAACCCCTTTATAATCATGGGATGGAAGCTGAACAATTAAATACCATCTCAAATACCCTCTCCGACCTGCTCATCCGCGAGCAAGCACTTCGGGGGTATCTTTGACTTCGAAGTAAAGTCACGTCGCCTTACAGAAGTTAACTCCATTCTTGAAGATCCCACCATTTGGGATGATCAAAAAAAAGCACAAGCCCTCGGAAAAGAAAAAAAGCTGCTTGACGGTGTCGTATCGACCCTCACCGACTTAAACTCTAATATCACTGGTGCCATTGAATTATTTGACATGGCAAAAGAAGAAAGTGATTTTGAAACGATTGCTGCAATTGAAAAAGATACCGAAGCCTATAGCAAGGCAATTGGTGACTTAGAGTTTCGTCGCATGTTTCACAATGAGATGGATTCTTGCAATTGCTTTATTGATATTCAAGCTGGGGCCGGTGGTACCGAAGCCTGCGACTGGGCAAGCATGCTCTATCGTCAATATTTAAAGTATTGCGAGCGCAAGGGCTACAAAACTGAAATCCTTGAAGAATCTGATGGAGATGTCGCCGGCATTAAGAGCGCCACCATTAAAGTTGACGGTGAATACGCTTACGGCCACCTTCGCTCAGAGACAGGCGTACATCGTTTGGTGCGCAAGTCTCCTTTTGATTCATCTAATGGTCGACATACTTCATTTGCCAGTATTTATGTCTATCCTGAGATTGATGACTCTATCGAGATTGATGTCAATCCAGCAGATATTCGAACTGACACCTACCGCGCGTCAGGCGCGGGTGGTCAACATATTAATAAAACAGATTCCGCTGTTCGCTTGACCCACCTTCCGACAGGAATCGTGGTTCAGTGCCAGAACGATCGAAGCCAGCACCGCAATCGCGCTGAAGCGATGACCATGCTCAAGTCTCGACTATATGAACATGAAATGCAAAAGCGTCGTGTTGAACAAGATAAATTGGAAGCTAGCAAAACTGATGTAGGCTGGGGTCACCAGATCCGCTCCTACGTTCTAGATCAAAGTCGTATTAAAGATTTACGCACCAACGTTGAAATCTCCAATACTCAAAAAGTATTGGATGGAGATCTTGATGCATTTATTGAAGCCAGCCTGAAGCAAGGTGTTTAACCCCCTTACGCATCATCAAAGATATGAACGATAAAGCTATCCAATCCCCCGCTACTGAACCTGTTGATGAAAACCATATCATTGCCGAGCGCCGCGAAAAACTCTCAAAATTGCGTGAAGACGGTATCGCCTTTCCAAACGATTTTGTACCAACCCATTTATCCGCCGATTTACATGCGCACTACGACAGCTTAAGCAAGGAAGAATTAGCAGCGAAAAAGCTTCATGTGAAAGTAGCTGGTCGCATGGTCCTAAAACGCGTGATGGGTAAGGCCAGCTTTGCCACTATCCAAGATCGTAAAGGTCAAATTCAGTTTTACATTAACGATGAACTCACGGGCGCAGAAAAACACGGCGCCTTTAAGCATTGGGATATGGGCGATTTCATTGCCGCAGAGGGCAATCTCTTTAAAACCAATAAGGGCGAGCTATCTGTTGAATGCAGTAGCTTACGCCTCCTGAGCAAGTCATTGCGCCCTCTTCCAGATAAATTCCATGGCCTTTCTGATTTAGAAACTAAGTATCGCCAACGTTATGTGGATTTGATCGTTAATCCTGAGAGTCGCAATACTTTTAAAGCCCGCAGCAATGCCATCGCCTCCTTGCGTCGTCATATGCTTGATGCTGACTTCATGGAAGTAGAAACACCAATGCTCCACCCTATCCCAGGTGGCGCTACAGCAAAGCCATTCATCACCCACCACAACGCTTTAGATATGCAGATGTTCTTGAGAATTGCTCCGGAGCTTTATCTCAAGCGTTTAGTAGTTGGTGGTTTTGAACGGGTTTTTGAGATCAATCGCAACTTCCGTAACGAAGGCGTTAGCCCCCGTCACAATCCAGAATTCACCATGATGGAATTCTATGCAGCTTATACGGATTACCGTTGGTTAATGGACTTTACCGAGGGCTTGATTCGTGCGGCTGCGATTGATGCCCAAGGCACGGCTGTATTGAGTCATCAAGGTCGTGATTTAGACCTCAGCAAACCCTTCCAAAGACTCACCATTACTGAAGCGATCTTAAAATACGGCCCACTGTCCAATAAGACTTATGACGCAGCGCAATTAGAGGATGCACAGTTCATTCGTGCGGAATTGAAAAAAGGTGGCGAGAATCCAGATAGTCCTACATTGAAAAATGCAGGCTTAGGCGCCTTGCAATTAGCCCTTTTTGAATTGGTTGCTGAAGCCCATCTATGGGAGCCAACCTACATCATTGATTACCCAATCGAAGTGAGTCCACTTGCGCGCGAATCCGATATTCGCCCTGGCATTACTGAGCGCTTTGAGTTATTCATTACTGGGCGAGAGATTGCCAATGGCTTCTCAGAGTTAAATGATGCGGAAGATCAAGCAAATCGTTTTCGCAAACAAGTAGAGCAAAAAGAAGCTGGTGATGAGGAGGCGATGTACTTTGATCACGACTTTATTCGCGCCCTTGAGTACGGCATGCCTCCTACTGGTGGCTGCGGTATCGGCATCGATCGTTTAGTCATGCTTTTAACTGACGCACCGAACATTCGAGATGTCATCCTCTTCCCCCACTTACGCCGCGAAGAAGAGTAGCTAAATTAAGCTCAATAAAAAGGCATCCGAGGATGCCTTTTTATTTTCCAAGTATCAGCTCAATCTAAACAGGCAAGCCTTTTTCATCAAAGACGCCTTCAAATAACGCTGAGCTCAAGTAACGTTCGGCGGTATCAGGCAATACAACCACAATTGTTTTGCCAGCGTACTCAGGCCTTTTAGCCAAGCGAACTGCAACCGCGGCCGCAGCTCCACATGAGATTCCCACCAAGATACCCTCCTCCTTAGCAATGCGGCGCGCCATATCAATTGCCTCCTCATTACTAACGAGTTCAACCTTATCCACGATGGATAAATCCAAGTTTGCAGGAATAAATCCAGCACCGATTCCTTGAATCTTATGTGGTGCAGGCTTGATTTCTTCACCATTTAATTTTTGGGTAATGACTGGGCTTGCGGTAGGTTCAACCGCAACTACTTCAATAGCTTTGCCTTTGGTATTTTTAATATAACGACCAACGCCCGTAATGGTTCCGCCGGTACCTACGCCCGCCACAAATACATCGACCTTCCCATCCGTATCTTCCCAAATTTCTGGGCCGGTAGTAGCTTCATGAATAGCAGGATTTGAAGGATTACTAAATTGCTGAAGCAAGATGTACTTGTTTGGGTCTGATTCGGCAATCTCTTTAGCTTTTGCAATAGCCCCATTCATACCCTTAGGGCCTTCAGTCAACACAATCTTTGCACCTAAAGCCGTCAATAACTTACGACGCTCAATACTCATGGTTTCCGGCATCGTCAGTGTCAGCGGAATTCCTCGAGCCGCCGCAACAAACGCTAATGCAATACCCGTATTGCCACTAGTGGGCTCAACAAGCTCTTTACCGGGCCCTAGCAATCCTCTTTCTTGCGCATCATTGATCATCGCTACTCCGATACGACACTTCACTGAGTAAGCGGGATTACGGCCCTCAATTTTTCCAAGTACGGTAGCGCCAGCACCATCAGTCACTCGGTTTAGACGTACCAAAGGTGTCCGGCCAATAGTTTGAGAGTTATCGGTAAAGTAAGTCATGAAATTTCCTTAAAACAAAGAGATCAATTGAGAAGCCATCTTAGGAGAAAAGCGCTAAAACGCAAAAGAAGTTCTTCTTATGAGCTAAGCACTAAAAAATCTACCGAACGACAGCATTAGACTTTTTAAATAATGTAACCAAAAGCACAAAGAAAAGCACTGTAAACCACATTAGAGACCATTCGGGCACTTGCAAATCCAAGATAGCCGGTAATTTAGCTGAACATAATCCGTCAGCCTTAAACAGCCAGGGCAAAACTTTTGCCAACTGAAATTGATTAATCCAGGTTTCCAAAGGGTCAATTCCACAGGATGTCTCTGGATGAGAAAGAAGCCAGACTTGATGAGCGGCCACTGAAATGCCATAGGCAGCGCAAGCAGTAGCTAAAGCATGAAACCACTTTCTCAAAGGGGTAATGCCAAAAGCTAAAAAGCAATTGATAGCAATGCCTAAGTAACCCACTCTTTGCAAAATACATAAGGGGCACGGCAGAAAACTGACCCCTTGGTAGCCAACTTGCTGAAGAATGACGGCAAAAGCGACCAAACTGAGGCTAAATAAAGAGATATATAAGTAGTAGCTACGTTTCATCATCAAATGATAGCGGGAACACCATCTAACCTTGCAGAAAAGACCCTTTATTACTAAAAGTTCATTTCATATGAAAAGTTAATCCCACTTTCCCTCAAAAAAGAGGCTAATTATGAGGATAATCAAGGTTTTGCAAAATTTACAAAGCTTTCATTTATGGCCGCATACAACACCGAAACCGTTCTCACCGTTCACCACTGGAACGACACCCTCTTTAGCTTCACCACCACTAGAAATAAAGGCCTTCGCTTCCGGAGCGGGCATTTCTTGATGATTGGCTTGGAGGTTGAAGGTAAACCATTGGTAAGAGCCTATAGCGTAGCCAGCCCAAACTATGAAGAGCACTTGGAGTTTTTGAGTATTAAAGTTCAAGATGGCCCCTTAACTTCCCGCTTACAAAAAATTCAAGTGGGCGACCCCATTTTGGTTAGCGAGAAATCTGTTGGCACATTAGTCATTGACGACTTAAACCCTGGCAAACATCTTTATCTTTTCAGCACAGGTACTGGCTTGGCTCCATTTATGAGCATTATTCGCGACCCAGAAACTTATGACAAGTTTGAGAAAGTCATTCTCATTCATGGAGTGCGCCTGGTAAGTGAATTGGCCTATGCTGATTACATTAAAAATGAATTAACCCAAGATGAGTTCTTAGGCGAACTCATTCGAGAAAAATTGATTTATTACCCAACCGTTACTCGCGAAGCTTATAAACAGACCGGTCGCTTAACAACCGCCATTGAATCAGGTCAACTCTTTAAAGATATTGGCTTGCCTCCATTAGATCCTGCTGTTGATCGCGCCATGATCTGCGGTAGTCCATCCATGCTCAAAGAAACAGCTGAAATGCTAGATGCCAAAGGCTTCAAAGTATCTCCAAGTCTAGGCCAGTTGGGCGACTATGTCTTTGAACGCGCCTTTGTAGAGAAGTAATTAGTAGATGCTTGAACTTTTGCATGGGTCGCTCCATTTCATTTTTTCTGGGGCTCTGGTTGGTCTTTTGGTGGGCTTAACTGGCGTAGGTGGAGGCTCTTTAATGACACCTATTCTGACGCTAATTTTTGGAGTGGCGCCCACCACTGCAGTTGGAACTGATCTAGCCTTTGCGGCACTTACTAAAGGTATTGGTACCGCAGCCCATCGCCTTCATGGAAATGTTAAATGGCCTATTGTTGGCTTATTGTGTGCCGGTAGCCTAAGTACCGCCACCCTTTCCATTCTCTTCTTAAAGCAAATTGGTCCGCTTTCAAAAGACTGGACCCACTGGATCTCGTTCTCTATTGGCGTTTCAGTATTACTCACTGCCCTCTCCCTTACGGTCAGAACCAAAATTTTGAATTGGGTTAAAGAAAATCCGCATCGCATGCTCCATGGAGCCCCGCTAAAGATTGCAACCGTATTGGTAGGAGCTGTTATTGGGGTATTGGTAACCATATCGTCGATTGGAGCTGGAGCTATTGGGGCAACTTTAATTTTGATACTCTATCCCCACCTTAAGACAGCGGAAGTAGCAGGTACCGATATTGCCTATGCAGTACCACTTACTGCATTAGCTGGTGCGGGCCATTGGTGGCTAGGGAATGTAGATTTCACCCTACTTTTCGGACTATTGGTAGGATCCATTCCTGCAATTTGGTTGGGAGCAAAGCTTTCAAGCACTCTTCCCGAGAAATTTACTAGAGCAGCACTTGCACTTACACTGCTCCTAGTGGGTATCAAGCTAGTACTCGCCTAAGCACCGGCATTGCCGATCACCCCTTTAATGCTGGGTGTGATCATAAAAACTCTCGCCTACACTGTCTTTCATAATGTGCCGAGATATCAACCCAATTCCAGCAAGAAAGCTTGCTATTACAACACTCGCTAAAGCATAGTCAGCTTGTTCACCGCCATGAAGAACAAGATTGGCCAGGAAATCATTTCTTACTCCTAAATGAACTGAAAGGCCTAACAGCCCCAGCCCAAGAATGGCGCTAAAAAATGATGTAAGCAAGCCATCCTCATAACCCTTTTTGCCTGGCCCGATAAAGTCGTTTATTGTGTTCATAGATTTCTCCCGTCTTAATGCCTTTATCGTAGAGGTGAAAAAGTCTTTAGCGAACCAATAAAAACTGCTAAACGTATCGCCCACTGAGATAAGAACGGGTTTATATATTCTCATTGTGCATATCGATATCACTAATGATTGCTTGTTTAAGAGAAAGACTCGCTGTACATTAACCCTTAAGCAACATATTTAAAAACTGAGGAACAATCATGTCACCCGTTAGAGAGCGTTACAACCCGGTAATTACCAAATTACTGCGCGAGCACGATCAACTCCCACATGAAAAAGTTGAAGAAAGAAAAAGCTTTCAGCGACGCATTCTTTTCCTCATGAGCACCATTAAATATACCGAATACGAAGAGTCATTTGCTTAAGCGTTTCTTCATACAATCAATAAAAAGGCCGCTAAAGCGGCCTTTTTATTTCCCAGTATTTCCAACTCATATCCGCGTCCTAGTGAGAGCGAATCCTATATAGGGCTGAGATAAAAGCATCTACTTCTTGGCAGGTATTGTAAAAAGCCAATGATGGTCGTACGGTGGTTTCCACGCCCATACGACGCAAAATAGGCTGGGCGCAGTGATGACCGGAACGTACTGCGATTCCCTCTTTGTTTAATACGGCACCGATATCCTCAGTTTTAATTCCTGGAATAACAAAAGACAGGACGCTAGCTTTATCTTTTGCGGTACCAATTAAGCGCACCCCTGGAACATCCTTCAGAAGACGGGTTGCATACAGCAAAAGCTGATGCTCATATTGATCAATTAACTCAATACCAATCGAGTTGACATAATCTAAAGCAGCGCCCAGACCAACCGCATCTGCAATATTGCCTGTACCAGCTTCAAAGCGACTTGGGGCCTCATGGAACTGAGTATGCTCAAAGGTCACATCTTTAATCATATTGCCCCCGCCTTGCCAAGGCTGAGTTGCATTTAATAAATCCTCCTTCCCATAAAGAGCCCCAATACCAGTAGGGCCAAATACTTTATGGCCTGAGAATACAAACCAGTCCGGATTGAGATCTTGGAGATCTACCTTCATATGGGAAATCGACTGAGCGCCATCTAATAGAACCTTTACACCAGCAGCATGAGCAATTTCAATCACTTTTTTAGCTGGAGTAATAGTACCTAAAGCATTGGAAACATGGGTAAAGCTCACGAGCTTTGTTCTATTATTAAATAGCTTTTGATACTCGTCCAAAAGTAACTGACCGTCATCATCCACTGGAATTACGCGGATGTTCAGCCCCTTTTCTTTAGCCAGCAATTGCCAAGGCACAATATTGGCATGGTGCTCTAAGTTGCTCAAGATAATTTCATCACCCTCTTTGAGGTTTTGACGACCCCAGCTTTGAGCTACTAAATTAATAGCTTCCGTGGTGCCCCGTACAAATACAATTTCATTGGTGGATTTAGCATTAATAAAGGATCTGACTTTTTCACGTGCACCCTCATACGCATCGGTAGCACGCGCAGCTAATTGATGAGCAGCACGATGAATATTAGAATTCTCATGTTCATAAAAATAACTTATTCGATCGATCACTGACTGAGGCTTTTGAGTGGTCGCGGCATTATCAAACCAAATCAGCGCCCTACCATTGACTCTTTCCGACAAAATTGGAAAGTCTTTACGTATGAGCAGTGGATCAAAGCTCGTATTTTGAGATTTAGGGATTGGAATATGATTAGGAAAGACTTGATGAATCAATTGCTGATCGCCAGGATTTGCCAATCTACCCAATAAAGAATTCGGAATGAATTGCTCGGCACCAATTGCTCCACCCAAAGAGAGCAACCCAGGATTTTTGACCAGCGCATCATGGCTAGCTTGTTGCTGAGCGCCACCCAAAGCCTGCTGCACTAGGGATGAAAAATCAAACCCTGCAGATGGCTGCAGAGAATGGCTTGCTACCCCACTAGGCACATGAGAGCGTGGATCAGGGCCCAAATGATTCGCCACATTGCCAAACCCATTCCCAGCACCATCAGCATCTAGCTGATGGTCTGAAAAGATTTGATTTGCTAATGCGGCCAATATATGAGGATCTAAATACCCTCCGTAAACTGGATTACTTGTACTCATGGTAT
>Ga0364881_10031_pt2 | contig 91308 bp, 86 predicted proteins | sample ExccelJu500001D4_5_FD_206923 | JGI IMG/M metagenome (GOLD analysis project Ga0364881, IMG submission 206923) | Enriched cells from Trout Bog Lake Hypolimnion, Wisconsin, USA - BchlTB.July30.5000.01.D4 | ecosystem: Environmental > Aquatic > Freshwater > Lake > Hypolimnion/Profundal zone | place...
CCGCTTACAGTTCCGTCAACATTTAATTGAAATGTAATAAAATCTTTCCCGTACCATTTATTTTCAAAAACAATTTTGAAAACATCAAAATGATAATGTTCCAAAACTGCTTTCAGTTTTGTGTTGATCAAAGCTGTTAACTTTCCGTCTTTCAATGAAACATCAATAAAACCATACAATTCATCTTCATAATGTCCGGTATAATTTTCAAGAGGCAATGATGGTTTGGTATTGGCAATTTGTTTTGGTGTATTTAAAGAATCTCTTTTTTTGCCTTCTGCTTTGATACTGTCGTATAAATGTAAAAATTCAGTGCTCCAATCTCTGTTACCTCCCAATTCGAAAAAATCCAACGCTTTAAACACCAATGCATGCCTTAATTCTGCATGATCTAAATTTCCAAATACATAAATACCGAATTTTTTATCGGGTAATTGGGCATGAATTGCCGTTGCGCCGCTCAGGCTTCCTGTATGAAAATTAATTTTATATCCTTTATAATCCTGTTGAAACCATCCCATGCCATAAGTCATGAAATTAGGTTTGGTAACATATTGCGTTGGATAAAATTCTGATTCAGTAACCAATGTTTGCGGCTTCAATAAAAATTTCCAGGTATCGGGTTTTACCAATCTTCCGCCTGCATATTTGCTGCTGTCGATCATGCACTGCATCCACAAAGCAATATCATCCGCACAGGATGTCACAGAACCTGCCGGTGCGATCGGGTCGGCTGTATCTTTTGCAATAACGGTCACTTTTCCATCAATGATAAAATGTGGCTTTGCTGCATTCTCATCGGTCACTTCGCTCAGCAAAGCCTTGGTATGATTCATCTTCAGCGGATCAAATATTTTTTCTTTTACATAAACATCCCATGGTTTACCGGTTATTTTTGTGATCACTTTTCCGGCGATCATGTAAAAAATATTTTGATAGATGAAAGAAGAACGGAATGAATAACTTGGTTTCACCAATTTCATCTTTGCCAATATTTCATCGGATGATAAAATATTATCTGCCCATAAATAATCGGCATTACCCACGCCCGAATTGTGAATGAAGAGATCCCTGATGCGTAATTCTTTTGTTACATAGGGATCGTATAGCTGCAATTGCGGCAAATAATTTATTACCGGATCATTCCATTTTACTTTGCCTTCATCCACTAAGATCGCCATACAAACAGCGGTCATTGCTTTGGTGGTAGAAGCACAGGAAAAGTAAGTTTTCGTATCCACTTTTTTATCGGTACCGATCTCTCTTACACCGTATCCCTTTGTAAAAATGATTTGGTTATTTTTTACAACAGCCACAGACATGCCAGGCACTTTCCAATCGTTCATCGCATTCTGAATATATGCATCAAATACAGCGATACTATCGCTTAAATTGATTTTCCTTTTTTGAGAAAACCCATTTGCATATACTGATAGAACAAACAATAATAAGAAAGCATATTTTTTCATGTGTGGATTTTTAAGTTGAAAGATTATCCGTATAATTCCAAATGAATATCTTTTTTATCATAACCCATGGCCTGTATTTTTTCTTTGGCTTCATCGATCATGTTCTTCCATCCGCATAAATAAAATTTTGCAGGATCTTTTTCAGCGGCAATTAATTTTTCATAAACACTGTGTACATATCCTGTGTACATGCCTTCGCCAACATGTTGCTCTCTTGAGAAAACAGGATGAAAGAAAAAACCAGGTTCTTTCTTTTCCAGATCTTTCAATTCATCAATATATAATCCGTCGTGCAGTTTACGGCAACCGAAAATGAGGTGTATGTTTTTATGCGCCACTTTATTTTTGTGTAAGTATTGAACCATCGAACGAAAAGGTGCAATGCCTGTACCTGTGCAAATGAGAAATAGATCCTTATCCAATTCTTCGGGCAAAATAAATTTACCCTGCGGACCGCGAAGCTGAAACTCGCTACCCACCTGCACTTCATTGAACAAATAAGTAGTACCTGCACCACCATGCAGCAAAACGATAACCAATTCTATCACATTGGTGCCATCGGGTGCAGAAGCGATGGAATAACTTCTCCATCGTTTATTTTTTTGTTCATGAATAGGCAGATCAAGTGTTACAAATTGTCCCGGATGAAAATCAAATTTTTCCATCGCCGGCATTTGAATAAAAAATCGTTTTGTAGAAGCCGTTTCGTTTTTTATTTCAATCACTTTTCCGGTTTGCCATTCTAACTGCATATCAAAATCAATTTTGGTTCAACAATGTATTAAAAGATAAAGAAACAAAAAAGCCGGCTATCTGACCGGCTTTTTATGCAATCGTTCTTTGAATATCGATTTTACTATTTTATAACAACTACCTTACTTCTGTACACTTTATTGCCGGCTTGTACTTTTAATACATAAGTACCGGCCGCAAGATTCGCAGAAGAATATTGCTGACTGAATTGTCCGCTGAAACTTGAATATGAATTGCTCAAGCAAATTTGACCGGCATCGTTGATCAGTTCAACATCAACATTTGCTTTTGTATTGATAGTAAATCCAACATGGAATACGCCATTGTTAGGGTTCGGCGAAACAACCAAACCGATATCGGCAGCAGAAACATTTTGCACAGCAGTTACCACAAAATTATAACCGGCAGATGTTTTGGTACAGCCAATTGCATCTGTAACTGATATGGTATAGAGACCTGACTTTGTTGGCGTATATGTACTTGCATTCGCTCCTGATATTGCTGAAGCGCCTAAGAACCATTGATAGGTTGTTGCATTGGTAACACTGCTCACAAGATTATTACCCGATTGTGTGATAGCCGGTGTTGCAGCGGTTGTTGCCGTTATTGTGCCCACATCACTTACACAATCGGCAGTACTGATTTTCATGTCATACAAGAAGTAATAATAATTTTGATAATTGGCAGAACTGCCTGCATCTTGAACACTGTTACCTGTAATAGTAAATACATTCGACGGGCCGACAGGATAAATGGTTGCAGATGCATTCAGGTTTCGGAAAATGGTTGTGTTTACAGAAACATTCGGATTAATAATGATGGCATGAGAGCCTGCGGGAACAGAGAGATTCAAATAATAATAAGCACCTGAATCTGCCGCAACATCAGGATTGGCGCCACTTCCGGATGGTGGTGTCGCTGTTGGTGTTGTTGCATAAGCATCAATTGTTGTGGAAGACAATGTTAGATAATTATATCCTGAGCTGGTAACATTGGAAAGATCGGCCACGATAAAAGTAAGTTGTCCCGGATTGCCGATATATAATTTAGCATAGTCAATTGTAACAGGAACCGAAGCATTGATATAAACATAGTTGCCGCTGAAATTATTATATCCGCCACCAGAATAAATCGTTTTATTCAACAAGCCGGCACTTCCTTTAAATCCTGATGATACATAATATTTACTGTCGGATGTAATGGTTGAGATTGTTGCAGATGATCCTGATGAAACTACAGATCCTGTTGGTGATGTGTACCATAAATAATTCGCTGCAGCATTAGGACTGGTAACATTTACATAAGCAGTACTATTACAAATTTCTCCGGTTCCCGCAGGTGTAGATGGTTTGGCAGCAATGGTAATACTTTGTGTTAATGTATCATTGCTATGGTTTTGATCGGTACTTAAACCGGTATATGCTGTTAATGTATAAGTTGTGCCTGCTACACCGGTAAACGTGTTTTGAAAAGTATAATTAATAGTACTGCCCGCTGTTATTGTACCCGGATACGCTCCGGTAATAGTTGTAGTGTTAGAGCCATTTTTAATCACAGCAGTTAACGGAATATTTGTTTGATCGTTTGAACCCACATTTTTTATGGCAACAGTAATAAATTGTGCCTGATTTGAACAAGCCCCTGCTGCAGGCGATACAATGTTTGCCAATGCAAGATCATTGCTTGGAGATACAACTTTCACTCTGAAGTCTTCTGTTTGTCCAACAGCATAAGTTCCGCAGGGATTAATATCACTTGCATTACTTGTTTCCAGAACGATCACTCTCATCAGCAAATAATTACCGATAGTAAGATTGGCGGGGGTTGTTACTGTTGCAGTTGTTTTACTGGTACCGCTATTTATGATCGCACTTTGTGCAACCTGTTCTGTCGATTCAAATATTCCATTACCGTTATAGTCAATATAAGCACGTACTATTCTGGCATTCGATGAAGCATCTCTGGTTCTGAGGGATATCGTAATTGGAATTGATTTAGACGGTTCAATATTGGCAGTAAGTTTTGTTGAATCAACATATCCTGCATTTGAGATATTCTTTGTTGCCAGCCCTGCAAAAACAACACTGTCAATTGCTGCTCCTGCTGTACTGCTCGTTGCACCGGATGCACAAACTGCTGTTCCGCCGATGCTGCTGACGATGAGTGAGAAAGCTTGCGTTCCGCCTCTTACCAAAGTACCTTTATTTGAAACAGTAATGGTGTAGGATTTTCCGGGAATAACACTATCTATCTGCACTTGCTCAATATTATTTACTTTATCATCGCCTTTTGTGGCTGCTGTTGTTGGATTGGTTGGATCCAATATCCACGGAAAGAAGGTTGTTGAACCGTTACTTATTCGCAAATCAAGATCATTGACTAATCTGGGTGTTGTATTATTTAAAAGATTTGTTGAAATGGGTGTTGCAGGAGGATCGGTCCAAACAATTGTCGCTTTCAGCGGTCCATTACCCGATGCGATCACATTCAAAGTATAGGGAACTCCGTTAGTTAATGTTTTTTCAATGATCGTGTCTGTTTTATTCTGGAAAGAAGATGTAATGATACTTGATGCTTTTAATACATCCAATAAACCATAACCATACACATAATCAGGACCTGATGAAGTTCCTGCTTCATCCGCACTTTGAATGGCTAAAGCTTTTACAGTAGAAGCAAGCATAAATGCACCCGGATGTTTTTGTTTATAATATTCCTGCAATAACAATAAGGAGCCTGTAACATTGGGTGTTGCCATCGAAGTTCCGCTTAAAGATGCATAAGCGGTGGTTGATGTAGAAATAGATGAAGTAACATTTACTCCATCGGCAACCAATTCAGGTTTGATCCTTCCGTCATCGGTTGGTCCCCACGAACTGAATGAAGCGATCTGCACATCATTGGGTGTACTATAACCATTGGGTATCCCATTAATCGCACCAACGGAAATAATATTCTTGGCTGTTTGTCCCATTGAAACAGATCCGTAAGTCGGATTATTGGCCATGGCAGAAGTCCTTGTTGCTTTGTTACCACCGTTATAAAGATACGTTGCACCAACAGCCGGGCCTTGACCGTTTGCATTATTCCCATTTGAATTTCCTGCAGCAAAAACTGTTAAATAATTAGGTGCATGATATAATATAGAATCATACATCTGTGCAGAATTGTCGTAATATCCGCAATAATAAGATTCTACTTTGCTTACTGTAGTATCGCCATTCCAATTCCAATTTGTGCCGTCGTACAGCCATCCTCCTGTTATTCCATAAGAATGATTTGACAAAAGAAGATTGGAGGCTTCTGTTGTCATATTGGAAGTTTCATTTTTTAAAAAAGTATAAGCGATCAATTGCTTTAATCCAAATGCCATTCCTTTTGCGATCGGATTTACGCCTGATGCAATCAATGTTCCCGTTGTATGTGTGGCATGATCATCTAATGTTAGCCCTGCAGAATCTTTTTGATAAACGCGACCAATCAATTCCACATGATTTTTTAAAATCAATCCGCCATCCCATGTACCTAATTTGCTCGTAACTGCGTCTGAAGAACCTGAAAGATTTAATCCGGAAGTTCCGCCTGGCCATAACTGATTGGCTCTGGTAGTAGCTGCAGCAATAATGTTATTGAAACTTGTATAATAAACAGGGTTACCTGAGTTATCTAATCTTTGTAAAGCAAGTACCGTTCCGTTTTTACCTGTCTTATAAATAGGCCAGCCTTTTTGGTTTGCCATCTGCACGGCTTTTGCATAATCAGCATCTTCTTTTATTCTGTGTGCACGAGCAACACTCTGCAATAACTGCAGGTTTTCTTTATCCTGAGCAGTTGCTTGCAAGAAAGAACATATTAATAAGAATATTACTAACTTTTTCTTCGTCATATTTGATCTGTTATATTTGTATTCAGGCAATAATTAATTAAATTTAGATACTTTCATCATTCAATTTGCGGTATGCTAAGAATTATTTTAATAATCTTTTCTTCACTTTTAACAATTATTGCTTGTAGGTCGGCAAAAAATCAAAATTCACCGACACAAATTCAGCAGGGCATTGACGGTTATGTCTATAAAATATCCGGTAATATGATGCCTATGCCGGGCACAAACCCTGTAAAACCAGTAGGAATTATTACGACCGTTTTTATTTATGAGCTGACGAATATAAAAGATGTGTTGCGCATCGGTACATCGGCTACTTATTCTTCCATTAACAAAAAATTCATCACATCAGTTCAATCAGATAGTACAGGTCATTTCACTGTACAGTTACCTGTCGGATCGTATTCACTCTTTACTAAAATAGGTAATCTCTTTTACGCCAACTTATTCGATGCGGAAAATAATATCGCACCCGTAAAAGTTATTGAAGGAAAAGTTACGGCAGTGATCATAAAATTTGATACAGGCGCAACTTATTAACTTTAAAAAAGCCTCTCAGCACTTATCTTTGTGATGTTGTTATGAATTTAAGTGTGTTGTCAGAACAGTATCAAAATTCACCCCGCCTTTTTCAGTTGGCGGACAGGCTCTCTTTTGCCGATACGCAAAAAGTATTTCTTAAAAATTTACGGGGAAGCAGTGCCGAGTTTGTAGTGAGTAATATTTTCTCTCATCCAAAATGCAGTCAATTAAATCATTTGGTGGTTTTAAATGATGCAGAAGATGCCGCCTATTTTCATAATACTGTAGAAAATTTAACAGATGCATTGGATCTTTTTTACTTCCCTTCTTCTTTTAAAAACAGAAAGAATTTTAAGCTCCTGAATTCTTCGCATGTAATGTTGCGAACAGAAATGCTCACTAAACTTTCGGCGGGTGGAAATAAAAAGATCATCATCACCTATCCGGAAGCATTATTCGAAAAAGTTGTATTGCCAAGTACGTTACGAGGCAATATCATCAGCATTAAAACAAATGATACCATTAATTTAAATGGATTGATGGAACTATTTGTGATGTATGGTTTTGAACGAACTGATTTTGTGTATGAGCCCGGCCAGTTTGCATTAAGAGGAGGTATACTTGATATTTATTCATTCGGAAATGAAAAACCTTATCGTGTTGAGTTGTTTGGCAATGATGTTGACAGTATCCGCATTTTCGATCCTGAAACACAATTGAGTGAACGCAAGTTGATGCAAGTGAATATTATTCCAAATGTTGAAACACAATTTGATACTGGTGATAAAGTTTCACTTCTGGAATTCTTGCCTGAGAATACAGTTGTTTGGTTAAAAGATTGGGATGTGATCAAACAAAAAATTGAAACAGAAGAGGAAGATTTAACAAGGTTTATGGCAGAAGGCGAAAGGCAAAAGGCAGAAACGCTGAATCCTAAACTTTCAACCTTCAACCTTCAAACTTCAACCTTTGACCTTGAAGATGATGACACTAAAATCTTAAAAGAAGTATCCTTAAATGATTTTGTTCCAGCCGCAACTATTGAAAGGCAGATCAGTCAAAGACATATTATTGAGTTTGGTTACAAATCTCAGTTATCTAATTTTGAAATTGAATTCAATACCAAATCACAACCATCTTTCAATCGTCAATTTGATTTACTTATCAAAGATTTGAAAGAACATGAAAATAAAAAATACAGCATTTACATTTTTGCTGAACAACCCAGACAATTAGAAAGATTGAACAGCATTTTTGATGATCTCAAAACTGAAATACAATTTGTTCCTGTTGCAACAAGTATTCACGAAGGATTTATTGATGATGATCTGAAAGTTGTTTGTTATACGGATCATCAGATATTTCAGCGCTATCATAAATACAAGGTCAAGCAGGCATATAACAAAAACAAAGCCCTTACTTTAAAAACATTGCGTGACCTGCAGCCCGGCGATTATGTTTCTCATATCGACCATGGTGTAGGAACGTATAGCGGTTTACAAAAAATTGAAGTGAATGGAAGAGTGCAGGAAGCCGTAAGAATTATTTATAAGGACAGTGATATTCTTTATGTGAATATTAATTCGTTGCATAAAATTTCGAAGTACACCGGTAAGGAAGGAACGGTTCCGAAAATTAATAAATTAGGTAGTGAAGTTTGGAGCAAGCTGAAAGAAAAAACAAAGATCAAGGTTAAAGAAATTGCTTTCGATCTAATAAAATTGTATGCGCAACGTAAAGCACAGCAAGGGTTTCAGCACATGCCTGATAATTACATGCAAACCGAACTGGAAGCAAGTTTTATTTATGAAGACACGCCCGATCAAAGCAAAGCAACTGCCGATGTAAAAAAAGATATGGAATCTCCATCTCCTATGGACAGATTGGTTTGCGGCGATGTTGGTTTTGGCAAAACAGAAATTGCAATCCGTGCTGCCTTTAAAACCTGCTGTGATGGAAAGCAGGCAGCAGTGCTTGTTCCAACTACAATCCTGGCCTATCAGCATTATCAAACATTCAAAGAACGGTTCAAAGATTTTCCTGTAACGGTGGATTATGTGAATCGGTTTAAATCATCCAAAGAAAAAAAAGAAACATTCAAAAAATTAGAAGAAGGAAAAATTGATATCATTATCGGTACACATGGTTTGTTGGGTAAAGAAGTAAAGTTCAAAGACCTTGGATTAATGGTGATCGATGAAGAACAAAAATTTGGTGTGGGTCATAAAGAAAAATTAAAAACACTAAAAACAAATGTTGATTGCTTAACATTGACAGCTACACCCATTCCGCGAACGTTACAATTCAGTCTGATGGGTGCCAGAGATCTGAGTATCATCAATACACCGCCACCCAATCGTCAGCCCATTCAAACAGAAGTGCGAATCTTCAATGATGATTTTATCCGAGACGCTATTTACTTTGAAACAGAAAGAGGCGGACAGGTTTTCTTCATTCACAATCGCGTTCATGGTTTGGCTGAAATGGCTGCACTCATACAAAGTCTATGCCCCGATCTCAGTATCGGTTTTGCACACGGGCAATTAGAAGGAAATGAATTGGAAGAAAGAATATTGGATTTCATCGATAAAAAATATGATGTATTGGTTTGCACCAATATTGTTGAAAGCGGTGTCGATATCCCGAACATGAATACCATCATCGTAAATAATGCACATCATTTTGGATTAAGTGATCTGCATCAATTGCGTGGAAGGGTTGGCCGCAGCAATAAAAAAGCTTTCTGTTATCTATTGGCTCCGCCGATGAGCAGCTTACCAACCGATTCAAGAAAACGGTTGCAAACATTAGAACAGTTCAGTGATCTGGGAAGCGGCTTCCAGATTGCGATGCGTGACTTAGACATCCGTGGTGCCGGCAATATGTTAGGTGGCGAACAAAGCGGTTTTATGGCGGAAATCGGTTTTGAAATGTATCAGAAAATTCTGGAAGAAGCCATTCGTGAATTAAAAAGAACCGAGTTCAAAGAATTGTTTAAAGAAGAGATTTCCAAACAGGATGATTTTGTAAATGATTGTACCATTGATACTGATCTCGAAATTTTAATTCCTGATTCTTATGTTGAAAGCATTACCGAACGTTTATCTCTTTACACAAGATTAGATAATTGCGAAAAAGAAGAAGACCTGCAGGAATTTTATAAAGAAATGGCCGATCGTTTCGGGCCTATTCCATCGCAGGTCGAAGACTTATTTACAACAGTTCGTTGCAGATGGGTTGCTGTTGATCTTGGTTTTGAAAAGATGAGCTTAAAAAGTGAAGTGTTACGTTGTTATTTTATCAATAAGCCCGATTCGCCTTATTTCGAATCAGAATTATTTAAAAATGTTTTGAGCTTTTTACAAACCGGAACCAACAAAGCCAAATTAAAACAGGCAGGTAAAAACTTCCTATTGGTTGTTGAGCCAATGAAGGATATGAAAGCCATGTTGCGATTTCTTACACAAATGCATCAATCTGTTGTAAAAAAAGATATGGTTGTATGATGAAATATCTGCCAATTATGTTACTTTCAAATTAAATTAAACAACATGGCAGACATATTAGGAACCGATCTTAATCCCGAATATCCCCCCACAAGTGATGAAAAGACATTGGCATTATTGGCCCATGTACTCACTTTCGTTTCAACATTACTGGCACCTTTAATTATTTATATTTTAAAGAAGAATGATTCTCCATTTGTTGCTGAACATGCGAAAGAATCTTTCAATTTTCAATTAACGTTGGTTTTAGTTTGTATCGGCTTGTTCTTCACTATTATCGGAATCCTCTTTTTATGGGTAGTGGGAATTTATGCAACGATCCTCGTAATTGTTGCAGCCATTAGGGCTAATGAAGGCAGGGCTTATAAATACCCTTTCAGTATTAAATTCATTCGATAGCTTTTATTGTAAGCTGAAATATATCTGCACAAAAAAATCCGAAGCAAATGCTCCGGATTTTCTTTTTTGATACAAATAAGTTTAGAATTCTTTTTTAGCAACACCGTCTGCAATAGCTTGTAAAGCTTTTGCTTCACCAAGAATGGCTGCCATTTTGTTTCCTTTGCCGTCATGGCCTGCAGCCATATAACCACCTTTAGCAGTTTTTTTGATTACTGCATCCAGCATTGGAACATTTTTTTCCTTTGTCTTCAGGCAATATGCTTTGATCATTTTTGAAGTGTCCATAGTTTGTAGAATTTATTATTCCGTCACGGGAATAAGGTTAGTAAATAATGTTTTTTGGTCAGTAAACAGGCACAAGCTAATATTTTTTTCTTGTAAGTGAAAACAGTGCGTATAAGAACTAATCCACATACAGGGCAATTACACGTCTATTTTGGCATATTTGGCGTGTGTTTCGATGAATTCTCGTCTCGGAGCCACATCATCGCCCATCAGCATGCTGAAAACGCCATCTGCCACTGCCAGGCTTTCAATAGTTACCTGTTTCAGGGTTCTGCGGGCAGGATCCATGGTTGTTTCCCATAATTGTTCTGCATTCATCTCTCCCAAACCTTTGTAACGTTGGGTGGTAACAGAATCATCTTTTCCACCGCCTAACTTCTCGATCCAGTATTTTCTTTGTTCTTCTGAATAAGCGTAAGATTGTTCTTTCCCTTTCTTCACCAAATACAATGGCGGTTGGGCAATATATACATAACCCTGTTCCACCAACTCTTTCATATATCTGAAAATAAAAGTCAGAATTAAAGTAGCGATGTGAGAGCCGTCCACATCAGCATCCGTCATAATGATGAGTTTATGATAACGGAGTTTTGACAAATTCAATTGTTTGGGATCATCAGGCGTGCCCACGGTTACACCCAACGCTGTATACATATTTCTGATCTCTTCATTCTCATAGATCTTATGCTCCATTGCTTTTTCCACATTCAATATCTTACCGCGCAATGGAAGAATGGCTTGGTAACTTCTGTCGCGTCCCTGCTTTGCTGTACCGCCGGCACTATCCCCTTCTACCAAATACAATTCACATTTTTCAGCATCTCTTTCACTGCAATCGGCCAATTTACCGGGTAATCCGCCACCACTTAATACCGTTTTACGCTGAACTAATTCTCTTGCCTTTTTTGCTGCAACACGGGCCTGTGCTGCTAATACAATTTTAGAAATAACATTCTTTGCTTCCCTTGGATTTTCTTCGAGATAAGCCAATAAGGCTTTACCAACTGTTGATTGAACCGTACCTGCTACATCACTGTTACCCAATTTTGTTTTGGTCTGTCCTTCAAATTGCGGTTCCGGAACTTTTACAGAAATGATGGCACTTAATCCTTCCCTGAAATCATCACCCTCCACTTCCACTTTTGCTCTTTCAAATAATCCTTCCTTATCACCATAAGATTTGAAAACTCTTGTCAATGCCTGTCTGAAGCCGGTTACATGCGTACCACCTTCGATGGTGTTGATATTATTTACATAAGAAAAAATATGTTCTTTAAAATCATCGTTGTAAGTCATGGCAACTTCAACAGCCACATTGCTTACTTCGTCCAATCCTTCAAAATATAAGGTAGTTGAGATAAGCGGTGTGCGGTTGCTGTTTTTATCCAGCATTTCCACAAACTCCACAATACCGCCTTCGCTGTAAAAAGTCTTCGTGTAATTCGATCCATCTTCTTCTTTTTCACGGAGATCATTTAAAATGATATTGATCCGTTTGTTTAGGTACGATAATTCACGTAAACGTCCCTCCAGAATATCTCTCTTAAAAACAGTTTCCTGAAAGATGGTTGCATCAGGCCAAAAGTGAACCGTGGTACCGGTTTTATCAGATAAGCCTATTTCACGAACCGCATAAGCAGGTTTGCCTTCATGATATTCCTGTTCAAATATTTTTCCTTCGCGATAAACTGTTACTTGTAATGTGCTGCTTAAGGCATTTACGCAACTTACACCAACACCATGCAAACCGCCGGAAACTTTATACGTGTTCTTATCAAACTTGCCACCGGCATGAAGAACCGTCATCACAACTTCCAATGCACTTCTTTTTTCTTTGGTATGCATGGCAGTTGGGATACCACGACCGTCATCAACAACACTGATGGAATTATCTTCATGAATGTTTACAATAATATTCTTACAATATCCGGCCAATGCTTCATCGATACTGTTATCAACTACTTCATAAACCAAATGGTGAAGCCCTTTTACACTTACATCTCCAATGTACATGGCGGGCCTTTTTCTAACCGCTTCCAATCCTTCTAATACCTGAATACTATCAGCACCGTAATTCTTATTCTGTGCATCGTTACTGCTTTGTTGTTCTTCTGTCATAAATGCTTGTCCTGCTTGATTTTGATAAAATTTATAAAGCCTGCGAAAATAAGGGAAATTAGGCTCTTATGAGCGATAAATCTTCCCTATTTTTCCACTATTTTTTTATGGAAATTTTGGACGGGAAAACAGACGGGATTATTGCTTTGATCTGATGTCTACTTTATAATTGGCCGGCTTATTAAAATCGATGACAACTTCTTCCTGTCCGATCTTGAAATTGACACTGAAAGGGTAAATGACGTCTTTAAAATAATAAAAATTTGATTTGGGCGTATTGGTCACGGCATCCATACTTAAATAGCTTCCTTTGTTGACGATAACATCGGAAATAACCGGTTTGGGAACTTCACCTCCATTATAAATAGATGCCCCGCCCCCCGAAACGCTTGTCAAATAAACTTCTATCTGAAATGGGGTGGTAGTTGTTTTTAATTCATCCACTTTTACAGAACTGATCATGTATGATTTGCTCTGAACTCTGTATGGTGCTTCATACAATCCGGCATACATTCCTTTTTTCCAAAAACCTGTGATGATACTGTCTTTAGCGGAAGCAGTAACATAATGCATCACTCCTTCTCCTTCTTTCATTCCGTTTTTGAATGAACCTTCATACCAACTTCCATTTTTCCAAGTATATTTTCCTGTTCCGTCCGGAAGCCCGTTTTTGAAGTCACCCTCATAAACATCTTCCCCTGTTGCTTTTCCCTTTCCATGTGCTTTTTGTCCTTTACATTCTCCCGTATAACTGCCCTGCAATTCTTTTACACTTACTGTACAGTCAGCTTGTTGCGCCATACAATAATTCACTGATAATAAAAAAGCGATCGATAGGGTTTTCATGATTCTGTTTTTCATGATTAAATATAGGCTAAAAAATAAAAATATTATAAATTTTTCATAAGAAATTATTGAGTCAATTTTAACAGGCCCTTTATTATAAAACAGAAGCAAAGTTCAGTATCTTACAAACTCGTGACTTGGAAATTAGATGTAGATACATTAATTTTGCTGTTCAAACATGATTCAGGCATTAGACATATTAAAAGTTGCACAACGCGGCGGTATAGACCCGAGCATGGATTTGTTGTATCAGAAACAACAAAACATTCCCGGCTCTATTCAGTATGATATACGCCGTTATTACGCTCAAAATCCCTGGATCGCTGAAGATACCGGCATGATGGTGTATCACTACAATGCAAAACGTCCTTCAGAAAATTATCTTGAACTCCGTTATTGCACCACCGGCAACAGATATTGCGAAGAAAAAAGTTGCGCTCAGTGTTTACAATTACCTACTGAGGCATGCAGCGGTAAACACAGAACAGTTGATGTTTTCATTTTTCATTTTACTTCTACTTTCCTGCACCAGTTTACCCACAACGTAAAACTGAGCAACAGAAAAGATGAAGTGCTTGCATTCAAACATCCCAACGCTTTCAATAAAATATTTACCCTATCGCTTAGAAAACGCAATATTTTAGATGCGTTGCTCAATCACAGTTACAGCGGTGCATTGGAAAATATTTTCGTGAACGCCAAAATACACGAATTGTTATTGTATAGTTTGGATCATTTGATCGACGAAAAAGAAGAAGGCTTTACCTGCAAATTTTTGGCAGATGACAGAAGCAAAGAATCCATTCATCAGGCAAGAGAAATTTTATTGCAGCATATCGGCGATCCTTTAACCATCAAGGAACTCAGTCGCAAAGTTGCCATGAATGAATGTTATTTAAAGAAAGGTTTCAAAGAAATATTCGGTACCACTATTTTCGATTTTTATCAGCAACAAAGAATGGAACACGCCAAATATTTGTTGTACGAAAAATCTTTGTCGGTAACCGACGTATCAGCCATGCTCGGTTATTCTTCCATCTCACATTTTTCTGCAGCTTTCAAAAAACATACAGGATTAAAACCTTGTGAGTTACTCAAGTAAAGTTTAAGAAGTTCAAAAGGTTTAAGAAGTTTAATGTGCGGTAAATTTATGTTGCCAACAATAATTTTCATGGCATCTTCTGTTGTGTCACTCACTTGTACTTTCTGTTTTCATCGCATCAAAGAACTCATTACATTTACTGCATGAGAAAATTATTCATAGCAGCTATTTCAATCATTTTCATTTCCTGCAATAACAAACAATCCGTTGACCTGATCGTTCATAACGCAACCATTTATACTGTTGATTCTACTTTTGCAACTGCAGAAGCAATGGCAATTAAAGACGGAAAAATTATTGCAACAGGCACAACTCAGTTCATTCTCAACAATTACGAAGCGAAAGAAAAAATTGATGCAGAAAAGAAAGCAGTGTATCCCGGTTTCATTGATGCACATGCACATTTTGTTGGGTATGGTCAATCTTTATTTGTTGCAGATCTCTACGATACCAAAAGCTTCGAAGAAGTTATAGAACGCCTGAAATCCTTTGCAGCAGAGCATCCTGACGAGAAGTGGATCCTTGGCAGAGGTTGGGATCAAAACAAATGGCCCGGCAAAGTTTATCCGACGAATGAAAAACTCAATCAATTATTTCCGGATAAACCTGTTTATATCACACGAGTTGACGGACATGCAGCCATCTGCAATCAAAAAGCATTTGACCTTGCCCATGTAAAACCGGGAGCAACCATTAGCGGCGGTGATGCGGAAACCAAAAACGGAAAATTAACCGGTGTACTAATTGATAACGCGAAGGAATTAGTGAACAATAATATCCCGTCATTATCAAAAGAAGATTATGCAAAAAGATTATTGGCTGCTGAGAAAAATTGTTTTGCTGTTGGACTCACCACCATCACCGATTGCGGATTAAATTATAAAGATGTAGATGCGATTGATACTTTGCAACAACAGGGTAAACTCAACATGCGTCTGTATGTAATGCTGAGTGATGACAAAGAAAATTTTGCGCATTATTTACCCAAAGGCCCTTATAAAACAGATAAACTTTTTGTGCATGGTTTCAAATTCTATGCAGATGGTGCTTTGGGCAGCCGAGGTGCTTGTTTATTACAACCTTACAACGATAGAAAAGATTGGAAAGGTTTTTTATTAAGTAGTATTGCTCATTTTGATTCATCAGCGCAACTATTGGCCGGCACTGAGTTTCAGATGTGCACACATGCCATCGGCGATTCAGGGAACAGAATGATCTTGAATGTGTACACTAAAGTTTTAAAAGGTAAAAATGATAAACGTTGGCGCATTGAACATGCACAAATAATCAATGAAAAAGATTTTGATCTATTCGGGCAATCATCCATCATTCCATCCGTTCAACCCACACATGCCACCAGCGATATGTATTGGGCTGAAGAACGTTTGGGTACAAAAAGATTGAAAGGAGGCTATGCTTACAAACAATTGCTGGAGCAAAACGGATGGATACCATTGGGAACAGATTTTCCGGTGGAAGATATTTCTCCTTTCAAAACTTTTTTGGCAGCAGTTGCTCGTAAAGATGCCAAAGGATTCCCATCTGATGGTTTTCAAAAAGAGAATGCTTTGAGCAGAGAAGAAACCATTAAAGGCATGACCATCTGGGCTGCCAAAGCAGATTTTTTGGAGAATGAAGTGGGCAGTTTAGAAAAAGGAAAGAAGGCTGATTTTATTATACTCGACAATGACCTGATGAAAGTGGATGAAAAAAATATTCTCAACACAAAAGTGACCGCTACTTATCTGGGCGGAAAGAAAGTGTTCGGACGGTAGTCAATTCCGGGCCTGACATATCCTGTCAGGTTGGCGCTTACTCCGTACATACTCCTTATATAAAGCGTATATACTCCCTATTAAAGTCGGGTTAAGTTAAAGCAGCCATGCCCGTCGAATAGCAGAAAACAGGATTTCTTTCAGCATAAAATTATTCTGTGCCTGAACATCCGCTTAAATTGCCTCAAACCTGTATGTTATTTTCTTACCTTTGCAGCCTTTAAAAACAAGCAGGACAGGAGTTTTATGAGTGCTACATACAAAGAATTTTCAGGACTGAATTTACCCGCCATTGAAAAAGAGATTTTGCAACAATGGGAAGAGCGTCATGCTTTTGAACAAAGTGTTTCCTTACGCGAAGGCGCGAAACCCTTCGTGTTTTATGAAGGTCCGCCCAGTGCCAACGGTATGCCCGGCATCCACCATGTAATTTCCAGAACATTGAAAGATATGGTTTGCCGTTACAAGACCATGCAGGGTTTTCAGGTAAAACGCAAAGGCGGTTGGGATACACATGGTCTGCCTGTTGAATTAGGCGTTGAAAAAGAATTAGGTATTACCAAAGAAGATATCGGTAAAAAAATATCCGTTGAAGAGTATAATAAAAAATGTCGCGAAGCCGTATTACGTTATAAGAACGAGTGGGATAATATCACCAAGAAAATGGGTTATTGGGTGGATCTGAATGATCCCTACATCACGTTTGAAAATAATTATATTGAAAGTTTATGGTGGATCTTGAAACAATTATACAATAAAGATCTGTTGTATGAAAGTGTAAGTATTCAACCTTATTCACCGGCAGCGGGAACAGGATTAAGTTCGCACGAATTGAATCAGCCCGGCACTTATAAAGATGTAAAAGACACCAGTGCTGTTGCCATGTTCAGAGCAGTGCAGGATGATAAAAATAAATTCTTACATGATGCTGTGCATGGTGCAGAAGTTTTCTTTTTAGCATGGACAACCACTCCTTGGACATTGCCATCGAATTTAGGTTTGACCGTTGGGCCCAATATTGATTATGTTTTAGTAAAAACTTTTAATCCATACACAAAACTTCCAATCAGTGTTGTTCTTGCTAAAGCCTTAATGAGTAAATATTTCTTCTGGAGAACCGATGTTGATTTTACATCATTAATTGTTGGCGATTATTTTCATAGTGGAAGAAATCGAGAAACAAGATTAGAAGATAATTTTGATGAATCCGCATTTGCTTTAAAATCTTTCGAAAATTTTGAGAAAGAAATTTTTATAAAAGGAAAGCTTAATTGGTGGGATATTGTTGCTGAATTTAAAGGGTCTCAATTGGAAAATTGTCGTTATGAACAATTGATGCCTTATGAAGCGAATAGTGCTGCCATTGCAGGAGGTGATCCTTTCAGAATCATTTTGGGAGATTTTGTAACCACAGAAGATGGAACCGGTATCGTTCACACCGCCCCGGCTTTTGGTGCAGACGATTATAAAGTGGGAAAGAAAAATAATATCGGCATTTTAACGATGGTGGATCGTGAAGGAAAATTTTTAGACGGCTTGGGAGAATTCAGCAATCGTTATGTAAAAAATTACAAGGATGAAAAAGATTATGTAGATGTGAATGTTGACATATGCGTGAAACTGAAAAAAGAAAACCGTGCTTTCAAGGTTGAAAAATACGAACACAGTTATCCGCATTGCTGGAGAACCGATAAACCCATTTTATATTATCCGTTGGATGCATGGTTCATCAAGACCACTGCATTAAAAGACAGAATGGTTGAATTGAATAAGACCATTAACTGGAAACCAAAATCAACCGGTGAAGGTCGTTTTGGGAATTGGTTAGAAAATATGGTGGATTGGAATTTGAGTCGCAGCCGTTATTGGGGAACACCTCTTCCTGTATGGCGTTCAGAAGATGGCACTGAAGAAATTTGCATTGGTTCCATCAAAGAATTATTAGAAAAAGCTGAAGAAGCTAAAAAAGTTTTGGGTGATACTATCAACAAAAATTTATCAACTGCCAATCTTGATTTACATAAGCCATTTGTTGATGAAATTATTTTAGCAAGTGCAAGTGGCAAACCAATGAAACGTGTTGCCGATCTGATCGATGTTTGGTTCGATAGTGGTGCCATGCCTTATGCACAATGGCATTTCCCTTTTGAGAACAAAGAAATTTTTACAAACAGTTATCCTGCAGATTTTATTTGCGAAGGTGTAGATCAAACTCGTGGTTGGTTTTATACATTACATGCCATCGGCAGTTTAATTAAAGAAAGTGTTGTTGAAGAATTAGCGAAAGCAGGTTTGCCAACTGATAAAGTGGATGGCCGTGCTTTTAAAACTGTTGTATCAAACGGATTGGTGTTGGATAAGAATGGCAATAAGATGAGCAAACGTTTGGGCAATGTGGTAAATCCTTTTGATACCATTGAAAAATATGGTGCTGATGCAACGCGTTGGTATCTCATCACCAATGCATCGCCATGGGATAATTTAAAATTCGACCTCGCAGGCATACAGGAAGTGCAAAGAAAATTCTTCGGAACATTATATAATACCTATCAATTCTTTGCATTGTATGCCAATGTGGATGGATTTGCTTTTAAAGAAAATTATATTGCTTTAAAAGATCGTCCCGAAATTGATCGCTGGATCCTATCATCACTCCATACACTAACTAAAACAGTTACCGAAGCATTGGATGATTATGAGCCAACCCTTGCCGGTCGAGCCATTGAAGAGTTTGTGGATGAACATCTCAGCAACTGGTATGTTCGTTTGTGCAGAAGAAGATTCTGGAAAGGGGAATACGAAGCCGATAAGATTTCTGCGTATCAAACTTTGTACGAATGTTTGGAAACCATCACAAGATTAATGGCTCCTATTTCTCCGTTCTTCAGTGATGCTGTTTTTCAAAACCTTAATGCAATTACAGGAAGGTTTACTGTTTCATCCATTCACCATGCCGATTTTCCAAAAGCAAATCTCGAAGCCATTGATATTGATCTGGAACAAAGAATGGAATTGGCGCAGGAAATATGTTCTCTGATATTATCGCTTCGTAAAAAAGTTAATATCAAAGTTCGTCAGCCTTTACAAAAAGTTTTCATTCCAGCTCTTGATGATCGAATGCATACTCAAATTGCTGCCATTGAAGATATCATCAGGAATGAAGTGAATGTAAAAGAAGTGGTGATCCTGCATTCGAATAATGATATCATCAAACGAAAAGCAAAAGCCAATTTCAAAACTTTGGGCAAACGTTTGGGAGCTCAAATGAAATGGGCTGCAGACATGATCGCCAATATGGATGATGAAGCGATCGGAACCGTTTTGGAAGGTATGTACACTTTGAACGGAGTGGACTATGCTTTTGACAATGAGGACCCGATCATTATTCATCCCGAAGATATTGAAGTGACCGTTCAGGAAATTCCCGGATTTGAAGTGGCAACAAAGGGCAATTTGACAGTGGCATTGGACATTGTGATCAGCGAAATTCTGCAAAAAGAAGGAGATGCCCGTGAATTCGTGAATCGCATTCAAAGTATTCGAAAAGAGAGCGGTTTTGACCTGACAGACAGGATAGAAGTGACAGTTTTGGAGAACAAAAATCTGTATTCTTCTATTAATGATAATAAAATCTATATTTGCGGCGAAATTTTAGCAGACGATATTGCTTGGGTGCCCCAATTAAATGAGGGTACCGACATAGAAGTAAACGAGATTTTGCTGAAAGTTACCATAACAAAAAAAGGATAAAACTGTATGGCTACAAAGAAACCTGCACCTAAAAAGGCTGTAAAAGCTGTTGCAAAACCTGCTAAAAAGGTTGCAGCAGCAAAAAAAGCAACAAAACCTGCCCCTAAAAAGGCGGCGAAACCTGTAGCGAAAAAAGTAGTTCCTGCAAAAAAAGCGGCAAAACCGGCCCCTAAAAAAGCAGCAAAACCCACAGCGAAAAAAGCGGCTCCTGTAAAAAAAGCTGCTAAGCCTGTTCCTGTTAAAAAAGCAGTCGTAAAACCAGCACCTGCCCCTAAAAAAGCAGCACCTGTTAAGCATGTACCTGCAGCTAAACCAGTATCTAAACCCAAAGTGGAAGTAAAATTAAAATCTGCTCCACCGGCTAAACCCATAAAAAAACAACCGGAACCATTGAAAGAAGTGAAAGTACCTAAGACCAGTGTTAAAACAAGTGTTGCCTATAAACCGCAGTACACCCCATTAGAAAAGAGAACTGACAATCAAAGATCAAACGAGCCCATTGTAAGATACAGTGATACTGAGTTGAGTGAATTCAGGGATCTGATCAATAAGAAAATGGAATCTGCTAAAAAAGAGTTGGCTTATTTACAGGGTTTGATCACCCGTAAAGATGAAATGGGCGGCGATGAAAGTGATAACCGCTATATCACCATGGAAGACGGTGGTATGAGCATGGAACGCGAACAATTAAGCCAAATGGCAAGCAGACAGATACAATACATCGATCATCTGGAAAAAGCCATCATGCGTATTGAAAATAAAACCTATGGCATTTGTCGAGTTACGGGAAAATTAATTGACAAAGCCCGTTTACGTGCAGTGCCCCATGCTACTTTAAGCCTGGAAGCTAAGTTAGGTTTGGTAAAACCTTCGGCTGCTATTAACGAATAAGAATCCGACTATTTTATATAAAGAGTTGATGTAACCACATCGGCTCTTTTTTGTTTTAATCATTGAATGAATGGAATCGAAAAAAATTAAGCTTCTGTTAGTATCGGTTATAATGTTACTGTCCTTTGGATCGTTTGCTCAAAACAATGAACTGGGAAGCTGGGATATTGTGAATCTTTTTGTGAAGCCCAACGACAAATATTTTTTATATGGAGAAATACAAACCCGTTCACAAAAGTTAACCACCGATTTTTACTACCATGAATTCAAAGGCGGTGCAGGATTAAATTTTGCACATAAACATTCCGTATTTGTAGGTATGGGAGATTATACCACGTATGATTATCCCGGAAATTATAAATCACCTGCCAATACAAAAGAATTCAGAATATGGGAACAACTGATACTGAATAATAATATCGGCCGATTAAAAATTGAACATCGTTACCGCATCGAACAACGTTGGGTAAATGGTGATTTCCAAAACAGGTTTCGGTATCGCATCAATCCCATCATACAGATCAATCACCCCACATTTACTTACAACACTTTATTTGCTACTGCTTTTGATGAAGTGTTTTTCACTAATCTGGCACCCTATTTTTTGAGGAACAGATTTTTTGCAGGTATGGGTTATGAGTTCACCCCTTTATTTACTTTGCAAATAGGATTTATCCGTCAGTTCGATTATAATACAACAACCAATGGCAGCGGAAAGAACTTTATTCAAAGCACTTTCTTGTTTACGGTTGACAAGAGCAAGAAAAATAAGGTGGAGAAACTGCCGAGTGTGATGGATTAATTGATTATTTCAATTCCTGCATATCCACCAATCTTTTATACATGCCGTCTTTTTCCATCAATGTATCATGATTGCCCCGTTCAATGATCTCTCCGTGCTGTAAAACAATGATCTCATCTGCATGACGAATAGTGGATAAACGATGCGCAATCACAATGCTGGTGCGGTTCTGCATCATGTTATTGATCGCATCCTGCACCAATCGTTCACTTTCTGTATCGAGTGATGATGTTGCTTCATCCAGAATCAATATCGGCGGATTTTTTAATACAGCTCTGGCAATAGTTAAACGTTGCCTTTCACCGCCACTTAATTTATTTCCTCTGTCACCGATGTTCGTATCATACCCGTTTTCTTTCAGTGAAATATAATTATCGGCATTCGCAATTTTTGCGGCATCCCGAATCTGTTCCGCACTTGCATGCGACATACCCAAAGAAATATTATTTGCAATGGTATCATTGAATAAAATGGGTTCTTGTGTTACAATACCCATCAATGTACGAACGCTGTGCAATGAATAATCTTTGATATTGATCCCATCAATCAATAATTCACCGCTGCTCACATCATGAAAACGCGGAATCAAATCAGCCAAAGTGCTTTTACCTGCTCCGCTGCTTCCCACTAATGCAATGGTCTTCCCTTTACCGATGGTCAGATTGATATTTTTTAAGATCAGTTTGTCTTCATACAAAAAATTCACATTTTTAAATTCGATGGAATGATTGAATGATTTGATCTTTTTTCCATTTTCATTCTCATCCACTTTAACGGGGGCCTGTAATATCTCTTCAATTCTGGTAATGGCAGCAGAACCTTTCTGCATGTTATAAAATGAAGTGGACAAAGATTTTGCAGGATTGATGATTTGGCTGAACAAAATAATATACATCGTAAAACCCGCTGCATCCAAACCCACCGAGCTTGCTAAAACCAATTTACCTCCAAACCACAAAACACCTATCAACACTAATACGCCGAGGAATTCGCTGAGTGGTGATGCAAGATCTCTGCGCAATTGCATTTTTCTTCTTACCTGAAATAATTCGTTGTTTGTTTTGATGAACTTGTTTCGTAACAAATGTTCAGCATTAAAAGCTTTGATCACTCTTAATCCGGTTAATGTTTCTTCTAAAGTGGATAATAATTCTCCCAGATAAACAGCAGAAATATTCGATTGCTTTTTTAAACTGCGACTGATTCTACCAATCACAAATGCAGTTAACGGAAGAAAAATAAATAAGAACAGAGATAAAATAGGGCTGATAAAAATTAACGCGATCAAAATAACAATCACGTTTATCGGATCTTTGATCAATCCTTCCAAAGTACCTACAACAGATGTTTCAATCTCGGCAATGTCATTGGTCATTCTGCTCATCACATCGCCTTTGCGTTGATCGGTAAAATAACCAATAGGCAATTGCAATAATTTATTATAAAGCTCAGCTCTCAATTTTGTGACCACACTCATCTTGATGGGAGCCAGCACATAAAAAGAGAGATAGAAAAAAAAGTTTTTCAGAAAAACAGAGATCAGTATCAATAAACAAATAATTCCTAATGCAAGCACAGGACCATCCTTACCATGTGCTTGTATAAATAAACCTAATTCGTAGTTAATATATTTTAAAACATCAAAAACGCTGTTGGGTTTTACCAAAACCATTTTTTCTTTTGCAAAAATGATGGTCAGAAAAACAGGTAATCCCGAAAAAGAGATCAGCGAAAATGCTATCGACAATACAGAAAACACAAAGTATAAAACAATGCCGGAGCTATGAGAGCCTAAGTATTTAAAAAGCCTTGCGTATTTTTTCATTTTTCTAAATTAAGCGGTAACTGTAACAAAATCTGTGCTGCTACCGGTAATCATGCTAAATTTACAGCCACCAAAGGTAAAGGTTATGGAAGAAGGAAAACGTCAAAAACAAGTTGCAGCCGTATTACAGGAAGAATTGAATGATATTTTCAGGAGATTAGGTTTGAATATGATACACAATGGCATGGTATCCATTTCTTCTGTGAAAGTTACGCCCGACTTATTGGAAGCAAGGATCTATCTCAGTTTGTTCCAGATCGAACAACCCGAATTGGCCATGAAACAAATTGAAGAGAAAGCCTGGGAAATCAAAAAACATCTCTCCGAAAAAGTGAAACATCAGTTGAGGCGAATCCCGGTACTTCAATTCTATCTTGATGATACGTTGGACCATGTATTTAAAATGGAAGAGTTATTTAAACAGATAAACACACAAGCCCCTAAAAGCGAATAAAAATTATTCGAGCTTCTAACTTGAAAATTTAAACTTCTTACACTTTGAACTTTCTGTTTGCATGGCGATATTTTAAATCAAAAAAATCCACCAATGCCATTAATATCATTGCGTGGATCAGTGTTGTAGCTATTGCAGTGGGCACAACAGCATTGATCATTGTGTTGAGTGTTTTCAACGGTTTTGAAGGATTGGTGAGAGGATTGTACACTGATTTTTATGCCGATATCCGCATCGCTCCTGCAACAGGGAAAGTGTTGCAATTATCACAAGAACAAATTGATCAGATCAAAAAAACAAAAGGTGTTGCACAACTGAGTTTAGTGGCTGAAGAAAAAGCAGTGCTGGTAAACGGCGATTATCAAAGCATTGTTTTTATAAAAGGTGTGGATGATAATTTTACTTCCACCAATAATATCAAGCCTCATATCGTTAACGGAACATTTGATGTTGGCACTACGGATAAGCCGAAAATAGTTGTGGGTGCAGGTATCGAAAATGCCACCGGTATTGATGTTGAGAAGTCTTTATTCCCTGTTACTTTATATCTGCCTAACAGAAAAGCAAGCAATTTTAATTCGCTTGAAGCGATGAATTCTTATAATGTTTTTCCATCGGGGACATTTTTAGTGCAGCAGGATTTTGATAATAAATATGTATTCAGCAATCTTTCTTTTTTAAAATACATGCTCGATTTGAAAGCGGATGAATATTCTTCGGTTGAATTAAAAGTGAATGCAAATGACCCTAACCCTGTGAAAGATGATCTGCAAAAATTATTGGGAGATAAATTTTTAGTGCAAACACGCTACGAGCAGAATCAAAGTTTATTTACGGTGATGCAGGTTGAAAAATGGGTGATCTATGTTATTCTCTCTTTGATTTTGATTATTGCTGCTTTTAACATGATCGGCGCACTGACCATGCTGGTTCTTGAAAAACAAAAAGACATTGCGGTATTAAAAGCGATGGGTGCAGACAATCATTTAATTCAAAAAATATTTTTAAGCGAAGGCTTTGTTTTGGCAGGCATCGGTGGATCGGCGGGTATTATTTTGGCAACAGTCATCTGTTTTATTCAAATAAAATTCAAATTAATAAAATTAGGCGGAGGAACATTTATCATTGATTACTATCCCGTAAAAATGGTGGCGACGGATTTTCTTTTAGTAGTTGCAACTGTTTTAATTATTGCCTTATTAGCGGCCTGGATCCCCTCCCGAAAAGCAAGCCTGCAGCAATTTTCATTGAAGTCGTAGAAAAGTGGAAAGCTATGAGCCATGAGCAAATGCTCGAAGCTGTCAACTCATTGCTCACAGCTAAAAAAATCAATAATCCCCTAAAGTTTCAGGCAATTGTTCCAGTGCTTTTGCCAATTGTGCATCATTAGGAGCTATACCATGCCACTCGTGACTTCCTTCCATAAAATCAACTCCCTTACCCATAATTGTTTTCATTATAATACAAATGGGTTTGCCATTACCGGTTAAAGATTTCGCTTTATCCAAACCTGCCACAATATCATCCATATCATTACCATCCATTTCAATTACTGTCCAGTTAAATGCTTCAAATTTTTTTATAAGGCTGAATGTGTTCATCACATGATTTGTAGAACCATCTATCTGCTGACCGTTATAATCGATGGTTGCAATTAAATTATCCACTTTATGATGTGCAGCAAACATGATGGCTTCCCAATTCTGACCTTCATCCAACTCGCCATCTCCGCACAAAGCAAAAACAAGGTTTTTATCTCCATTTAATTTTTTACTCAATGCGGCGCCAATTGCAACACTCAATCCCTGCCCTAAAGAACCGCTTGCCACTCTTACACCGGGAAGGTGTTCGTGTGTAGTAGGATGCCCTTGTAAACGGGTATTTATTTTACGAAAACTTGCTAATTCTTTAACATCAAAATATCCGGCTCTTGCCAATGTTGAATAAAACAAAGGAGAAATATGGCCATTAGAAAGGAAAAAAAGATCTTCTCCTTTACCATCCATTTCAAATGGCAGTTTATGGATCAAAGTTTTGAAATAAAGTGCGGTTAAAAAGTCGGCACAGCCTAATGAACCGCCGGGATGGCCGCTTTGCACAGCATGTACCATTCTTACAATATCCCTTCTGATCTGAGACGCAATTTTTTTAAGTTGGGTTGTATCAGCCATAATATTTTTTCTTTTTGAGGCAGCGAAGTTAAGTGGAAATGGTTCTTAAATAAAAATGGGCTTTAGAATTATGTTTTTGCTAATCGTATTTTAATGCAAGAATTGAGAAAAAATTACTAATTTGCCCATCCCCTATTCCTCTGTACAAAAAACTAACAAGTTTCTTAACAAAATTTAAGATTAATTCATCTTGTATGGAGAATATCATTATTAGTGCAATCATTTCGTTTATCCTGACGTTTTATGCTATCCCGATAATAATCTTGGTAGCTAACAGCAAGAAATTATTCGATCATCCGGATGCAAGAAAGATTCACCTTACACCGATCCCTTCTTTGGGCGGATTTGGCATATTTGCAGGTTTTTTAGTAGCGCTGTTGTTGATGGCTGAAACCAATTCTGTTTCTCAGGGTTTTCAATATTATATTGCTGCCTTTCTCATTACTTTTTTTGTAGGCATGAAAGACGATGTCTTGGTGATCTCTCCCATGAAAAAATTTATCGGGCAATTGGTAGTAGCAGTAATATTGATGTTTAAAGCCAATTTATTGATCGTTACGATGCATGGCTTTATGGGAGTAGGGATCATTCATCCAACATTCAGTTACTTTTTAACAGGGCTTACCATTCTTGTGGTGATGAATGCATTTAATCTGATTGATGGAATAGATGCGCTTGCGGCTACTATCGGCATTATCACTGCATCTGTATTCAGTATATTTTTCTTTTTAAATAATGATATGTTTTTCGCTCTGATGGGATTTACGTTTGCTGCGAGTTTATTGGCATTCCTGATCTACAATTTTTCTCCTGCAAGAATATTTATGGGCGATACCGGATCGATGCTACTCGGGTTGGTAAATGCTATTTTAGTGATACGATTTATTGAAACTGCAGAATCTTCCAATATCTTACCTGTTTTAGGATCACCGGCAATGGGATTCGGAATTTTAGCATTGCCTTTATTAGATACATTACGGGTATTTGGCATCAGGATATTGCATGGCCGTTCACCTTTTTCGCCGGACAGAAATCACCTGCATCATCTTCTTCTCGACAAAGGTTTATCACATACTGAAAAGTAACTGTTGTTCTTGCAGTATCAACAGTAGTAATGATCGTAATGACTTATTTTGCTTTACCCATCGGAACAACAAACGTCATTCTTGCACAGATCGTTTTATTCTTTTCAGGCATTACCATTCTTACACAATCAAGAACCAAAATGAAAGGAATGAAGGTTATAAAAAATAAGGATCTCGACGAAAATGAATTAAGCAGAAAAGTGAGGAATATCTTCTCTTATACCGAAAATTCTGCCAAAACAGGAGAAAAAGATTAAATATAATTTTTTACTTTTTAAAGCCCCTTTTATCAGGGGCTTTTGTATTTGTACAAATCTTACAATCATTTATTAGTTTTGCTCACTATAAATAAACAGAATTATGTCAGAAGATGTAGAATTGATTTTAGATGATGTAGAAAGTTCGATGAAAAAAGCGATCAGTCATCTCGAAGCGGAACTAACCAAGATAAGGGCCGGTAAGGCAAACCCCTCTATGCTTGACGGAGTAACTGTTGATTATTACGGTGCCCCAACACCAATTAATCAGGTTGCCAATGTTTCTATTTTAGATGCACGTACCGTCAGTATCCAGCCATGGGAAAAAAACATGTTGCAGGCCATCGAAAAAGCAATCCTGCAAGCCAATATCGGCATTACGCCTCAAAGCGACGGAGTTCAGATTCGTTTATTTCTTCCGCCTTTAACTGAAGAAAGAAGAAAAGAATTATTTAAAAAAGCAAGTGCCGAAGGTGAGCATTGCAAAGTTGCGGTAAGAAATTTAAGAAGAGATGGGATTGAAGAAATTAAAAAATTACAGAAAGACGGATTAAGTGAAGATATTGCAAAGGATGCCGAAAAAAATGTACAGGAAATAACTGATAAATTTATTCTGCTGGTTGATAAACATCTTGCTGCAAAAGAAAAAGAAATGATGAGTGTATAAAAATATTATTCATTTGAAATGGATCCCTTCTCTTTTGATCTGAATCCGGAGAAGGGATTTTTATTTGAATTAGCGAGATACACTCCTAAGAGGATCACACTCAAACTGAGCACTTGCCAAATTGTAATTTGTTCATTGAGCAATAAGCCCCAAAATACAGCCACGAAAGGGATGCCGTAGGTTACAGTGGATGAAAATACAGCCCCTGCTCTTTTGATCAGCATATAAAAAAGAATCGAAGCCACTGCAGTGCCCATGATACCTAACACCGCACTTGCTGTTGTAGATATTAAATATTCCTTATGCCCTAAGGGTAAAGAAAAATAACCCGTAAAAAATAAAATAAGCAAACAGGGAAAAATTAAAAAAACAAAAGCCAGTGTAGCAATATTAATAGAACCGATTCCCTTCATGTGTTTTCCGACCATGTTCACATTCAGTCCGTATAAAATAGTGGCCACAAAAATAAAAGATGAATAGGATACATTCTTAAAATCTATATGTCCGTTACCTGTAAATAATAATATCAATCCAACAAATCCAATGAGGATGCCGATAATTTTTTTTCTTTCTGCCTTCAATTCGAAGAATGCGATTCCAACGAGAATAGTAAAAAAAGGGGTCAATGCATTGAGGATACCCGCCAATGAACTGTCGATCTTTGTTTCAGCCAGACAAAATAAAAATGCAGGAATAAAACTCCCGATGATTCCTGACAAAGCCACTAATCCTAACTTATTTTTTGGCACTTCTTTCAGGGCACGGTAAGTAAAAGGAATCAAAACAGCCCCGGCGCTTAAGATGCGTAAAGCGGCAACCTGAAACGGAGACAGCACCTGCATCCCTTCTTTCATCAACACAAAAGAACTTCCCCAAATAAAGGAAAGCAAGATGAATAATGTCCAGTTGATTATTTTTTCTCTCAATTCAGTAGTTTCCGGCAAATGTCAAGTTTTTCAATCATTCTGAAGAATAAATCTATAAACGTTCATCCCGATCTTGAAATAGTATTGTCAAAAATTTTTCATTCAAAAAAAAACTTTTACTTTGACGATCTAACTAAAACTAACAATTATGGGAATGCTCAAAGAATTTAAAGAATTTGCCATGAAAGGCAATGTAGTTGACCTTGCCATTGGTGTTATCATCGGCGCTGCTTTCGGAAAAATTGTGAGTTCGCTGATCGAAGATGTGATCACTCCATTATTATTGAAACCCGCATTGCAGGCCGCTCACCTCACAGAATTAAAAGACCTTACACTTTTCGGAATAGTGAAATACGGTAACTTCTTATCGGCCGTCATTAATTTTGTCATTGTCGCATTCGTATTGTTCTTAATTATTCAGGCAATGAATACTGCCAAATTAAAAAAAGCGGAAGCACCGCCGCCACCAACACCAACAGAAACATTATTAACTGAAATAAGAGATGCACTAAAAAAATAATTACTGTCTTCATTTGTGTCTATCCCGCTGTAACAAGCGGGATTTTCATTTGGTGGATAACTATCTTTCTTTCAGCAGACATTTGTAAGACTGAATTGTTTTTATTTGCAGTTAAAGTATTTGCAGCGTGAACACTACCAATTATCAGATCAAGCTTGATCAGTTTGAGGGGCCCTTCGACTTGTTACTTTTTTTTATTGAAAGAGATGAACTGGATATTTATAATATCCCCATCACCAAGATCATTAAAGATTTTTTGGATTATATCCATACACTTGAAAAGCTGAATATCGAATTAAGCAGCGAATTCATTTTATTCATCTCCACATTGATGCGCATCAAAGCGAGATTGTTGTTGCCGCGCAAAGAAATTGATGCGGATGGAAATGAGATCGATCCAAGACAGGAATTGATCGAAAAAATTCTTGAATACAAAAGATTCAAAGAAGCTGCTGCACAGATGGCAGAGATGGAAGCGGTTCGAATGCTGATGGTGAAACGTGGTAATCTTCAAAAGGAAATTGCAGAGATCGGTGAAGAAGCAGGCGAAGGAACAGAGATACAAACCATCACTATGTTCAAATTGATGAAGGCATTTGAAAAAGTGATGCTGCGTGTGCAGGCAAGACAAAATAAACCTGTTCACACTGTAGTGAGATATAATTATACGATGGAAGGAAGCCGAGATTACATGACCGGTTTTGTGCAAAGAGAAAAACACGTTTCATTCGAAAAGGTATTTGATGTTTGCGAAGGAAAAATACACGCCATCTTTTTATTTCTCTCTTTATTGGAACTCGTACAACAAAAATTCATGAAACTGATGATCGGTGAAGGAAGAAATAATTTTATCATTGAATGGAATGAGAATCGCGAAGAAGACCTGAAAGATGCAGGTATTGAAGTGGAAAGAGCAACTGAAGAAATTTTTATTGATCCCGAATTGAACTAACACAGAATTTCTGCATAAAAAAAACGCATGAAGATCTTCATGCGTTTTTTTTATTGAACTATACTCATTTTTATCCTGCTATTACAGAACTTATTTTCACTTTATCTTTCAACAAAACCCTTACTGTATCTGCAATTGCTTTGGCATCATATTCACATTCTCTGTATAATTCTTTCAATGTGCCATGTTCCACGATCCTGTCCGGTATGCCAAGCATTTTCAGTTCAGCAGAATAATTATTCTTTGACATGAATTCCAAAACAGCGCTGCCAAATCCGCCCACAACGGTCCCATCTTCAACCGTAACAATTTTATTGTATTTGCTGAAAACCTCATGCAGTATTTCTTCATCGATCGGTTTTACAAAACGCATATCGTAATGTGCAGGATTAATGCCTTCTGTTCTTAATTCACGAATAGCGGCTGTTGCAAAATTTCCGGGATGACCGAAAGAAAGTATCGCAACATCATCACCATCTTTTAATTTTCGTCCTTTGCCAATTTGTATTTCTTCCATCTTCGTTTTCCATTCAGGCATCACACCTTCACCACGGGGATAACGGATCACAAAAGGATTTTTTACAGAAGGCAATTGCGCTGTAAACATCAGGTTCCTTAACTCCGATTCATTCATCGGCGCACTGATGATCATATTGGGAATGCAGCGGAAATAAGCAATATCATAACAGCCATGATGTGTTGGGCCATCATCACCTACCACACCCGCTCTGTCCAAACAAAATACTACAGGTAATTTTTGAATGGCCACATCATGCACCACTTGGTCGAATGCGCGTTGCATGAATGATGAATAAATATTGCAGAATACTTTTAATCCCTGTGTTGCCAAGCCTGCACTTAATGTAACGGCATGTTGTTCGCAAATGCCCACATCAAACGCACGATGCGGCATTTTTTCCATCATGAATTTTAAGGAAGACCCACTCGGCATTGCGGGTGTTACGCCCATTATCTTATCATTCTGTTCTGCTAATTCGATTATTGTATGTCCAAATACATCCTGATATTTAGGCGGCTGCGGCGTATCAAATTTTTTCTTATAAATCTCTCCTGTTACTTTATCGAAAAGCCCCGGTGCATGCCATTTGGTTTGATCTTTTTCAGCCAATGAATAGCCCTTTCCTTTTACTGTAACAATGTGTAATAATTTGGGTCCTGGAATATTTTTAAGATCCTGTAAAGTATCAACGAGCTTAGTGATATTATGCCCATCGATAGGCCCGAAATAACGGATCTTTAAAGATTCGAAAAGGTTACTGCTCTTACTGATCATCCCTTTCAAACTCAATTCCATCTTGCTTGCCATCTCTCTGCTGAAATTCTTTCCGGCAGGTAATTTACCCAGCACATTCCATATTTCATCACGAACTTTATTGTAAGTATGGGAAGTGGAAATATCGGTGAGATACTCTTTTAATGCACCCACATTGGGATCAATGCTCATGCAGTTATCATTCAAAATAATCAACACGTCACTATCAGCAACACCTGCATGATTCAAAGCTTCAAATGCCATGCCTGCTGTCATACTTCCATCACCGATCACAGCCACGCTTTTTCTGTTCTCCCCTTTATATTTTGCTGCCATTGCCATCCCCAATGCTGCAGAAATGGAAGTGGATGAATGACCCACACCAAAAGTATCATACTCACTTTCACTTCTTTTAGGAAAGCCGCTTAATCCTTTATATTTTCTGTTAGTGATAAAATTATCTCTGCGGCCTGTAAGGATTTTATGACCATAAGCCTGATGACCTACATCCCAAACCAATTGATCATAAGGAGTGTTATAAATATAATGTAATGCAACCGATAATTCGACTACGCCAAGGCTTGCAGCAAAATGACCGCCATGAACACTCACTACATCAATAATGTATTGACGCAATTCATCACATACCTGATGCAATTGTGTGCGGCTTATTTTTTTAAGGTCGTCAGGGGAATTGATACTTTTTAAAAGAGGTCCCGGAACAATCTCCATGTTGCTGAATTTTCTAATTGTAAAAGTAAGGTTTTTACCAAGATGGCATATAAACTGATAAACAGCAGAAAAAAGAGAAGGTTCACCTATTTTGAAGATAATTCTGCCAGACAGCAGGCATATTTACCTTTAATCAAAAATGCCCTCGCATTGAGCTCAGGTATGTTTTACATTTGTTGATCATGAGAAGAAAAATTTCATCGTATTGGTTATGCCAGATGGCAGGATGGGGAGCATACATGTTGGTATGGACCTTTTTCTATTTTGCCATACGCACCAAGCCCCAGCCTCACTTTCTTGAAATATTGATCACTGATACTTTCATTGGCTTCATGATCACGCATATCATGCGATTATTCATCAGGGGATTTGGCTTATTGCATCTCAGTTTGCAAAAACAGATCACTTCCATTATACTAATGAGTTTTGTTTTTGCATTTCTTAATTCCACAGGGGTGATTGTTGTCCAAACCCTTTTCGACTGGGATCCTGACCAAACTAAAAAATTCAGCTTTCTGAACATGGTGATGCGACAGAGTTTTGGAGCATCACTCTTTCTTCTAATATGGAACCTCATTTACTTCACGTATCATTATATCCAAAAAAGCAGGCAGCAGCAATTAGATAAAATACGTTTGGAAAGTTTGGTGAAGGAATTGGAATTAAAGACCATTAAAGCACATATCAATCCACATTTTATTTTTAATGCATTGAACAGTATCCGTGCATTGGTAGATGAAAATCCGGAAAGGGCCAGAACTGCCATCACAGAATTGAGTAATATTTTACGCAGCAGTATGCAGGCAGAAAAATTGGAAATGGCTCCCCTGGAAAGAGAACTGAATATCGTGAAAGATTATCTGGCACTCGAATACATACGCTTTGAAGACCGCTTGAAGATCGAATATGATATAGATGAAGATACTTTGGATCAGCCTGTTCCTTCCATGATGTTGCAAACATTGGTAGAGAACGCCATTAAACATGGCCTTAATAAACAGGTAAGCGGTGGTGTGATAAAAATAATTTCTGATTTCAAGGATGATCATCATGAGCTCATTGTTCAAAATACCGGCAGGCTGAATGATAATATTAATACTGAAGGTTTCGGTATCACCAGCACACAAAACAGATTAAACCTTTTATTCGGAAAAGAAGCTAAATTTGAGTTAAGCGATGTGAATGGAAGTATGGTTGAAGCAAAAATCACTATGCCAGTAAAAAGAATTTAAAACCAATTTTAAAAGAAGTAAACCATTTTATTATGGCGGCAATCAAAGCCATCATCATTGACGATGAACGTTTGGCAAGAAATGAATTAAAAAAATTATTGCAGAATCATTCAGAGATTGAAGTGATCGAAGAAGCTGCAAATGTTGATGAAGGATTGGAAAAAATAGAGCAATTCAATCCCGAATTAATATTTCTTGATATTCAGATGCCCGGCAAAACAGGATTTGATCTGTTGGCAGAAGCTGAGAAAACGCCCAAAGTTATTTTCACAACCGCTTATGATGAATACGCCATCAAAGCATTTGAAGTGAATGCTTTGGATTATTTGTTGAAACCTATCGAGCCGAAAAGATTAGCTGATGCCATTATTAAACTACAAGATGAATTGTTTAAAGAAAGAGCCGGCATGGGCGGTATTTTAAATCGTGGACCGCTGACAGAGAACGATCAGGTATTTGTGAAAGATGGTGAAAGATGCTGGTTCGTGAAGTTGGGCGAGATCAGATTATTTGAAAGTGTGGGCAATTATGCAAAAGTATATTTCAGCACACACAAACCTTTAATATTAAAATCGTTGAATGCATTGGAAGAAAGATTGGATGACAGAATGTTTTTCCGTGCCAACAGAAAACATATTATCAATCTCCGCTGGATAGAAAAAATTGAACCTTATTTTAACGGCGGTTTGTTGGTTGACTTGAAAGGTGGTGAAAAAATTGAAGTGAGCCGCAGACAAACCGTAAAGTTTAAGGAAATGATGAGCCTATAAAAACCTACCCGACCCCTCTGAAAAGAGGGGCTTTTTTTATTTCTAAAAAATCATTCATGAAAAAAATAATCCTTATTGCTGCAATATTGTTTACTGTAAATATATATGCGCAGGATATCAATACGATCATCAATGCAAAAGAAGTAGAACGCATTGAAAAAATTTTATCATCCGATGAAATGCAGGGCAGGCGTGTGTTTACGCCGGGCATAGTAAAAGCAGCCACTTTTCTTACAGAAGAATTTGCGAATGCCGGATTGCAAAAATTAAACAACGGCAATTCTTATCTGCAGACTTTTACCATGATCAAACCAAAATTTATCAGCGCATCAGCAACTTTTAATCAGCAACCGCTCGAGACAAAATCTGTGATCGTTGTTACAAGCAAAGCCGACCTAAGCATTAATGAAACTTCAGGATATGAAAAAGTTTTTATCAAAGCAGGAGCAAATCTTTTTAGTGATGCCATGAAATTTGCAGGTGCGCAAAAAAATTATCTTGTAATTGTTGATACCTCTTTTTCAAAAAATTTTTCGAGATTAACTTTTTTGAAGAGAGCGATATTCAAATCAAACAGTTCTCTTGTTTTTATTTTATCAACTGTCGATCCTTCCACTTATTCCATTGAGGCAAAACATGAGATCACAGAATCAAATTTGTCAAATATTGTTGGAGTGATCCCGGGAAAAAGTTTGAAAGATGAATATGTTATTTTCTCCGGCCACTATGATCATCTGGGAATCGGCAAGCCTGTTAATAATGATTCTATTTTTAATGGTGCGAATGATGATGCTGCCGGAACAACTGCCGTTATTACATTGTCAAAATATTTTAAAGCTTTGAATAACAATGAAAGAACATTGGTCTTTGTTGCATTCACTGCGGAAGAATCAGGTGGTTATGGTTCGCAATATTTTTCAAAACAATTTGATCCTGAGAAAGTAAAAGCCATGTTCAATATTGAAATGATCGGCACAGAAAGCAAGTGGGGCAAAGGTTCTGCCTATATCACCGGTTTTGAAAAAACGAATATGGGAAACATTCTTCAACAAAATTTACAAGGTTCTTCTTTTCAGTTTTATGCCGATCCGTATACTGATCAGCATTTATTTTACCGTTCTGATAATGCAACATTAGCCAGACAAGGTGTGCCTGCACATACCATCTCCACTTCTAAGATGGACAATGAACCCAACTATCATAAAGTAAGTGATGAGATCGGTACATTAGACATGAATAATATGGCAGAGATCATCAAAGCCATTGCCATCAGTTCAAGAAGTATCATCAGCGGAAAGAATACACCAACAAGAGTAGATACTAAAACTTTGGATTAAATAGTTACCGGTACACTATGCACTGCATCGCTTATTTCTTTAATGAGCGATGCATCTTTTTCTATTGCATTACCCACAACAATAATATCAGCACCGGCTTTGCAATTGAGGTATGCTTTTTCAGGATGGGTGATGCCGCCGCCGAGAATCAAAGGCACTTCGATATTTTGCGCAACTTTTTCGATCATCAATTCTGTGATGGGACGTTTTGCTCCGCTGCCTGCATCCATATAAATCAATTTCATTCCCAGCATCTCTCCTGCCATGGCCGTGCACATCGCAATATCTGTTTTATCGGCAGGGATGGGTGCTGCATTAGAAATATAAGAAACAGTTGTTGGTGCACCGCCATCAATCACCATATAACCGGTTGGAATAATTTCTAATCCGCTTTTTTTCACTAAAGGTGCACTGACAACATGTTGCCCGATGAGTAATTCAGGATTACGACCTGAAATTAAAGAGAGATATAGTAATGCATCGGCATAACGGCTTACTTGTGAAGGTGAGCCCGGAAATAAAACAACAGGAATGTTACAAGATGTTTTTATTTGACGGATACAATCATCGAGATGATTGGAGATAACCAAACTTCCGCCTACAAAAAAATAATCCACTTTCGCATCAGTTGCCAATCCTACCAATTGCTCAATAGCAGCATTGTCAACCTTATCAGGGTCGATCAATACAGCGAATGATTTTTTCCCTGCTTTTTTTTGATCCAATAATTGACTGTACAATTTATGCTTCATGCAAATATTTGTGGATGGCTATTGCAAAAGTGCAAAAAACTTTTTTGATTATCCTTTTTTAATTTTGAAGGCTCGCCTGAATAAAGATAAAACAGTTTTTTGTTTTACAGCTTTGTGCATTTTTTTAAATAGACTTGAACATTTTTTAACCGAAAGAAGCATTTTTTAGCTGCCATCTCATTATACTCAAATTAGTCCATTTATTGGTATTAATTTTTGGAAAATCTTTTCTACACATGTGGACATTGCAGCAAAATCAATGGCAGTTTGGAGTAGGAAGAAATGCACATATATTTTCCACAGCTTGTTGATATTTACAACCTTGAATTTTAGTTATCAAAAGATATTTTCGTCAACCGCTTAAAATTAACCGGGGCAGACATTTACTATACCATTATAAATTCGTTGTTCACATGGCTAATCCAAAAACTAACAAAGGCTTGCAATTCAAGCGCCGCTTTACCAAAGAAGGTGTGAATCCTGTTGACTTATTCGATTACGATTACCGCACCAGTATCATTAAAAACCCTACCGGCGAAGTGGTATTTGAAATGAACAATGTGGAAGTTCCAAAACAGTGGAGTCAGATCGCAACAGATATCCTTGCCCAAAAATATTTTCGCAAAGCAGGTGTTCCGCAGGCTGACGGAAGTTTGGGAAGAGAAACTTCTGTTAAGCAGGTAGCACATCGCATGGCCAATTGCTGGAGAGTTTGGGGTGAGCGTTACAATTATTTTGCTTCTGCAAAAGATGCAGAAATATTTTATGATGAATTAGTGTATAGTATTTTAAATCAATCATGCGTTCCTAATTCACCACAATGGTTCAATACCGGTTTGCATGAAAGTTATGGTATCACCGGAAAACCACAAGGACATTATTATGTTGATCCTGTTGACAGTGTTTTGAAAAAATCTCAAAATGCTTATGAACGCCCTCAGCCTCATGCATGTTTTATCTTAAGTGTTACTGATGACTTAGTGAATGATGGCGGTATCATGGATCTATGGGTTCGTGAAGCAAGAATATTCAAATACGGTTCCGGTGTTGGAACCAACTTCTCTCAAATTCGCGGCGCCAGCGAAAAGTTAAGTGGTGGCGGTACTTCCAGCGGATTGATGAGTTTCTTGAAAATTGGTGATCGTGCAGCAGGTGCCATCAAAAGCGGTGGTACCACTCGTCGTGCTGCTAAAATGGTTTGTTTGGATCTGGATCATCCTGAAATAATGGAATTCATCAATTGGAAAGTGCAGGAAGAAAAGAAAGTAGGAGCATTGATCGATGCAGGTTATGATTCGCATTATGAAGGCGAAGCATATTTAACAGTATCAGGTCAAAATTCAAATAACTCCGTTCGTATCCCGAATGAATTTTTTGAAAAATTAGAGAAAGATGAAGACTGGGAATTAAAAGCAAGAACCGATGGCAGAGTGATGAAAAAAATTCCTGCTAAAGAAGTATGGAAACAAATTTCTTATGCTGCCTGGCGTTGTGCTGATCCGGGAACTCAATACGATACAACTATCAATGAATGGCATACTTGTCCTAAGGGTGGCCGAATCAATGCTTCTAATCCATGCAGCGAATACATGTTCTTAGATAACACGGCATGTAACTTAGCTTCTATCAATTTGCGTAAATTCTTTGATGAAAGCAATAACACTTTAGATGTTGAAGGATTAGAATACATCAGCCGTTTATGGACTGTTGTTTTGGAAATTTCTGTATTGATGGCACAGTTCCCTTCAAAAGAAGTGGCACAATTAAGTTATGATTACAGAACGCTTGGTTTGGGTTTTGCAAATCTCGGAACCGTATTAATGTTAAGCGGCATTCCTTACGATAGCGAACAGGCTCGCGGCATTGCGGGTTCTGTAACTGCGATCATGACCGGCATCACTTATAAAACATCAGCAGAAATGTCTTCATTCTTAGGACCATTTGCCAAGTATGAAGAAAATAAAGAAGACATGTTGCGTGTAATGCGCAATCATCGTGCTGCTGCTTATGATGCAGAAGATGCTTATGTAGGATTACAAATAAAACCACAAGGAATCAAAGCACAATATTGTCCTGATTATTTATTGAAAGCAGCAACAAAGGCTTGGGATGATGCTGTTCAATTAGGTGAAAAATATGGTTACCGCAATGCACAAACAACCGTGATCGCTCCAACAGGAACAATTGGATTGGTGATGGATTGCGATACTACCGGTGTGGAACCTGACTTTGCATTAGTGAAGTTTAAAAAATTAAGCGGTGGTGGATATTTCAAGATCATCAATCAAGCTGTTCCCAATGCATTGAAGAATTTAGGTTACAGCGAATCTGAGATCAATGCGATTGAAAAATATGCAGTAGGTTCTGCAAGTTTTGACGGTGCTCCTTTCATCAACAATAAAACATTAGCAGAAAAAGGTTTCACCCCTGAAGAAATACAAAAATTGAATGATGCCGCAAAAGCTGCATTTGAAATTGGATTTATTTTCAATCGTTATTCTTTAGGTGATGCCTGTTTGCAAAGACTTGGGTTTACTGAAGCACAATACAGCGACTGGAGTTTCAATATGTTGGAAGCATTAGGATTTACAGAAGATGAGATTGATGCAGCAAACGATTATATCTGCGGCACCATGACCATTGAAGGTGCTCCGCTTTTAAAAGAAGAACATTTGCCTGTTTTTGATTGCGCCAATAAATGCGGCAAGAAAGGTGAACGTTTTATTCATGCACATGGTCATATTAAAATGATGGGTGCTTGTCAGCCTTTCTTAAGCGGTGCTATTTCCAAAACAATCAATCTTCCGCACGAAGCAACCATTGCTGAGATTGAAGATTCTTATTTACTGAGTTGGCAATTAGGTTTAAAAGCCTGTGCATTATATCGTGATGGTTCTAAATTATCACAACCGCTCAGTAATAAATCTGATAAGAAAAAGAAAACTGAAGATGTTGCAAGTGCAGATGTTGTAACGGTTTCAGAAGAAGAACAAGAAAGTAATATTGTTGATCTCGCAAAATTAACTGTTGATGAATTATTGGAAGAAGTACAAAGGCGCATGTCTGCATCAACTGATACAGGATTGAAGCGTGCTTTATCAAAGATCGTTGAACGTAAAACCTTGCCGGCAAAACGAAGAGGCTTTACACAAAAAGCAAGAGTGGGCGGACAGGTTATTTTCTTACGCACCGGTGAATACAGCGATGGTACTTTAGGAGAAATATTCATTGATCTGGCAAAAGAAGGTTCAACATTGAGAAGTTTAATGAACTGTTTTGCAATCTCTGTTTCTGTTGGTTTGCAATACGGTGTTCCGTTAGAAGAGTTTGTAGATAAATTTGTATTCACCAGGTTTGAACCATCCGGAATGGTGGATCATCCGAATATCAAAACAACAACTTCATTGGTTGATTTTGTTTTCCGTGCATTGGCATTTGATTATTTGGGAAGAACTGATCTGGTGCATGTGTTGAATAAACCTGAAGTTGGAAATACCGGTGAAGAAGGAGATGTTACTTTATTAGGCAAGCCTGAATTAAGCAGCATCATCATCACTGCACCATCAGCGAATACAACACCAAGTGTGCAGCCGCAAAAATTGCAACGTGCAACAACGGCTGTTAAAGCAGATGCAGGAATGGATATGGTAAATGCAGCAGCAAAAAATATGCAGAGTGATGCACCGGCTTGTAATACATGCGGACATATCACTATTCGCAGCGGTACTTGTTACAAATGTTTGAACTGCGGCAACAGCATGGGTTGCAGTTAAAAAAGAGACGTATATTTCATAGGTATACATTAGAAAACGCCGCCCTGATTCTTCGGGGCGGTTTTGTTTTAGCAATTGGGTATTGCATCCAATAAAAAAGAGCTTCAATCGTGAAGCTCTTTTTTATTCAAAACCTAAACTTGGATAATAAAACTATTTTATTGTGCTTTGTGCTAAAGAAATTTCTTCCATTAAATCGTTATATCCAACAACCAATCCCTGCACTTTAATTTTAGAGCCCACTTTCACATCTTTAATTTTAGCAATTTCTGTAGAATCGATATTGCAAGCTACACTTCCTAAAGAAACAGTAACTCCTGAAACATTTGTTACATCACCTTCAATCAATACAGCCTGATTGATATATTTTTTGTTGGCTTCTGTTGCATTGTCTTTAAACTCTTTTGCAAACGCATCGGCAGTTAATTCGAATTTTGCTTTTTCTTTGGATGGATCACGATGTTTCATTGATGATGTTAATGCCATTCCCAGATCAACAACTGATTGTAAAGCTCTCTGTGGATTTAATGCAACCCATATTCCAACTATAACAATGATGGCCAGAATGGTGTAAATGATTTTCTTTTTCATAAATAAATAAATGATGTTAAGACGCTGAATTTTTTTACGCTGTAAAAGTCATGTATTAAGAATTGTAAAAACATGATTTCAGACATCTTTTTTCGTGATATAAATCACAAAGAAGTCTGATAACAGTCATTCTTAAAGGATTTGCCGCAGAATACTTTTGTGTTCGCAACATTAAAGTTATACAATCAATGAGCATAACATTTAATTGTTCCTTAAATATTCAAATTCATTAAATAAAATTAAGTGTATGAAAAGAAAGGTTATCAATCAAAAAGGCGTTATCAGCCTTTTTTGTTTGCTCTTCGTTTCGCTGTTATTGGTACAGTGTAAAAAAGAAGGCACTAATGCATCTACTGTTTCCCGTGCATTGGTTAACACACCGGATTCAACTATTTTTTCTCCGTTTTACGATTCAACTGTTATTCCTTACCCAGATGCAACACCGAGTAAGAATGATATAGTTGTTACAAAAAGTGTTTCCAGAATTATTCAGAATAACTGCGTTACTGCTACCTGTCATGGCGGTACCGGTGTTAAACCTTATTTGAACAGTTATGCAGATGTAAAGAACATGGTGGTTCCGGGCAATCCTGCTGCAAGTCAGTTGTATCAAATGATAACAACAAGTGATCTGAATAAAGCAATGCCTCCTGTTAATTATGGTGTTGATCTGACCGTTTCAGAAAAAAACATCATCTATAACTGGATACTAAATGGAGCAAAACAATATCCTGCCATAGAAGATTACAGACCCGCAGCCATTGCTTTAATTACTTCAGGCTGTACTTCAGGTAACTGTCATAATGAAGCAACAGCAGCAGGTGCTTGGGGAAAAAGCGGCTATCTGGGTGCTTTAACTTCTGCCGATACGGTTTCTTTCTTTTATACCAACCCAACAACTCTTGCTACCACAGCCTATACACAATTGAAAGATCCAAAACTCACTCCAACTTGGCAGGCATATAAAGACAGCGTTAGAAAATTCTATTCTGATACTTTGGCCAATGCAAGTTTCAGGATCTGGAAAGTATTCAGCACAAGAGGCCCTTTAAATACTTACGATGATCTATTACTCGATATTATCTATCCAAAATCAGTTCGCAGTTCTTCAGGAGCTTATAGCGTAGGCGGAGTAAAAGTAAACTGTAAGGGAGATCCTTTCCTTTCAACCAGTACTTTGATATCCAGAATTGATTCTACCATTTTGATGAAAACACAGCATTCAGCAACGGCTCCAAATACATGGGCTACCAAACATGACGGCGGTATGGCATACAGTGATGGCGGATTGCAACCTTCAGATATAGCCATTATCAAAGGTTGGTATTTTGCTGATCCTAATATTCCTGATGGCTGGAAATATGGCTTAGACGGTTCAGGTATTTTCAAATATTTAGCATCAGGAAAAATCATTACTAAATAATCAATCATCGCAAAAAATAATTTTATGAATAAACTATTAATATACTTGGGAGTGCTCAGCGGTATGGTGCTGTTCGCCTCTTGTTACAACAATAAAAAAGATATTTCAACACCTACGGCAAATTCATTGGGAGCCATTTCATTTCGTGATGATGTAGTTCCTATTGTAACGTCCGGTGCCTGCGGTTGTCATAATAATGGTGGTACCAGTGTGATACAATTCTCACATCAAGGTCCTACTGTAGACACTATTTTTTACAGCACGATTCAAGCAAGATCAGGCGTATTTGGTGCCATGATAGCAAGCCCAACAACAGGGCATCCCGGTGAAGGCGGTATCTACTTCACACCTTCACAAGCTGCGGTTATTTCTACCTGGATCGCACAGGGAGCAAAAGACAATTATGTGCCACCTGCTATTACCGGTCCTGTTACTTATACCACTAACATCGTTCCCATTTACAAATCTGTTTGTAAAGGAAGTTCCTGCCATGGCGGTTTAGGCCCAACATTGGATTATCCGAAGATGGTGGCAGATAAAGCTATTCTCAGTGCCATGATGACAAGCAGCGGCGCTACAGGACATCCGGGCGGAACATTAAGTTTAGATCCAACAACAACATCAACATTCTTAGCATGGATTGCACAAGGGCAACCACAGTAAAAACAAAACACTATTTAAATAAACAATAAAATCAAAGCAATGAAAAAAATAATCTTACTAGCATTCACTTTCATCTTCATGATGAACCTGCTCAATGCACAAACGTATAAAACAAGAGATGGTTATGTTTACTTCAATCCGAATAAGGATCTGACACATAAAGACTATGAAGCAGCCAGTAAAGAAGGAACAGGCATATTAAAAGCAGAAACAGGCGAAGTTGCCTTTTTAGTTCCGATGAAAACATTCCATTTCAACAACGCTTTATTGGAAGAACATTTCAATGAAAATTATCTGGAGTCTAATAAATTCCCTGATGCAAGATTTTCAGGTAAATTAATTGGTTTTTCTAAAGATCAACTAACAAAAGATGGCGTGTACAATATTTCTTCTGAAGGTAAAGTTACCATGCACGGTGTAACGAAAGATTTTAAAGCACCTGTTAAATTAGAAGTAAAAGGAAAAGTTGCTACTTTCTATTGCAATTTTAAAATTAGTGCTGAAGACCATGGCATCAATATTCCGGGTTTGGTAAAACCTAAATTGGCTGATCTGACACCCATTGATGCCACCATCAAATTTCAATTAAACTAATCTTCTAATAAATAGATTATGAAAAAAATAGTATTATATCTCATTGTTGCATGTTGCTTCTTAGTGAAAGCAAGTGCACAGGACGATCTGCTGAAAGATCTGGTAAAAGATGATTCAGCCAAAGTAAAACATGATTTTGCCACTGCTACTTTTAAATCTACCCGCATCATTAATATGCAGAGTGTGGAAATGACAGGAGCCGGCAATTTGCAATTCATGATCAGTCACCGTTTCGGACAAATTTGGAAAGAAGGTAAAGGCTGGACCAATGTTGCACAATTATTTGGCTTAAATGCAGGAGCAGCCAATACTTATATGTCATTCGAATATGCACCCAAAAGTTGGTTGAACCTTGGTTTTGCTGCAACAGGAAATGCACAATTGGAATCATGGGCAAAATTCAGATTGATAAGACAACAAAGCGGTGCTAAAAATGTACCTGTAACTGTTAGTCTATTCTCTTCCGTACATTTTGACGGATCTGACGGACCAAGCCCTGATGATTTTGCATGGAACAGGTTTTCTTATTTGAATCAATTATTGATCGGAAGAAAATTCAATGATAAATTTTCATTGCAGTTAATTCCATCCTGGATCCATTACAATATGGTTCCTTACGGAATCAATAATACCAATAATGTTTTCTCCATAGGCATCGGTGGTCGTTATAAGTTAACACATAAAACAGCGATCAGCTTTGAATATGCCCGTCAGTTGAACGGATACAAAGACCTGTTAGACGAAAGTGCATCTGCTGTTAATTATGTACCTGATCTGGTTTCTATCGGATACGATTGGGATACAGGCGGACATATCTTCCAGTTCTTCTTCACCAGCTCTAATGCTGCAACCAATATTGCACAGTTAGCACAAAACACAAATGATCTAAGATTAGGTAATTTCTCTTTAGGTTTTAACTTGAACAGAAGTTACGGAATTAAAAAAGTTGTGAATACCCCTTAAAACAAACAACAGTTTGCTTAAAAAACGTTTCAGAAAAACTGAAGCGTTTTTTATTATACAGCATTTACCGATTTAAGTGTTTTCATTTTTTGTGCAGTATGATTAATTTATACTTCAAAAAATTTCTATTGGAAATAGAATAATGTCACTTATTGTTAAATATGATATTTATCATTTTTTTCAATGATAAATATCATAATCACATCATTGTTACAACAGTAGTTTAGCAGCCTGAAATAATGTTTTAACAACAACTATAAATTTTCAATTATGAAACTTATTCAAAGCACAAAATTCTGGATACTCTCAACAATGGTCTGCTTAGTAGGATATGCAGTAAGTTGTACTAAAAACGATCAGGTTATCATTCCTGATACTTCCGGAGGTAATTCTACAACATTGGTATCTGTAAAAACAGCAACTGCTCCAACAATTGATGGTACGATTGATGCAATTTGGGCCAATGCAACCAAATTAAGTATTTCACCAACAGTACCTGATCCGGGTAATGGCTTGTTTACAGGATATAATGGAGAAGTTTATCCAGCAACACTACGTTCTATGTATGATGCCAACAATATTTATTTCTTATTAGAAGTAACTGATGCTACTCAAAGTACAAACGTAGCACCCTGGTATTTTAATCCTTCCTTAAACGTTACGGGCAAAACAGGCTGGCAGAAAGAACCTTCCAGTAAATCATACGATGTGAATGGGGTATTAACAAGAGACGGATGGGGTGAAGATAAATTTGCCATGCTTTGGAATATCAATTATTCTACACCAAAATTCATTTCACAAACCTGTTATGCAAGCTGCCATGTATTTACGCCGTATTTAGATTATTCTCAAACACCTGCGGCAATGGTATCAAACGCAAATAATGGTAACCACTATACAAACGGGCAAGCAGAAAAGATTGACATGTGGTGGGGCCGTTTAGGTTTTATCACTAAAGATGCTTCATTGAATCAAATGGATGATAACTATCAGGATTGGGCCGGTGGTCCAACTTATAGTAGTGTAACAGGTGGTAATGCAAACGGTAGACACGTTGATGGTATTGTTCCTGATGGAACGTTCTCTACAACTTGGCCTTATCGTCCAAACTATACCGTATCTCCAACACAGGGTGAAGTAAGTAATTCACAAAATTTGAAATTAGATGGAACAGGTGCATCTGTTGCTGTTCCTATTTGGGTAGTTCCTAATGCAGCCAGCACAAGTGGATTCCTTTTAGTTTCAGATACATTAAGTTCTGGTAAAGCTAAAAAAGTTACTGCAGTAAGTTCTGCCGGCGTATTGACTTTAAGTGATGGTTCAAAAATCGATCCAACAGTAGGCACAGCATATCAAAGAACAGGAGATCCTGTTACAGGCCCAACTGCAGTAAATTATATCCCTGCTTATATCGCAGTTCCATTGATTGGCGGAAGAGCAGATATTACTGCTGCTGCAACTTATACAGGAACCGGTTGGATCATTGAATACAAACGTGCATTGAAAACCGGTGATGTGTTGAATCAAGATGTTGATTTCACCAGCCTGCAAGATCAACAATTTGGAGTTGCTTTCTGGAATAAGTCCAATAACCAGCATGGCATTAATCCATATCTGACATTGACATTCAGTAAATAGTATTTGGCTGTTCTTTCATAAAATAAAAAAACAAAGATCATGTCAAAAAAAATGATAGGAATAGGGTTGATACTGGCTGCTGCAGTTATGCTTATCATGGTCGGTTGTTCTAAAACCACAACGGTTGTCTTAGATAATTCCGTTCCTGTAACAACAACTGTTAGTTTCTCGAAAGATATTCAACCCATATTGACTAAGAACTGCGCCATCAGCGGATGTCATAGCGGAACAGTTTCACCTAATTTGTCAAGTGCAACTGCTTATTCTGCATTAACAACAGGAAACTTTGTTAATACAAGCTCCCCTGCCAGCAGTGAGGTCTATTTATGGTTAACCGGGAAACGAGCTATAGCAATGCCAGCAGGTGCTCCAAATAATCCATCAAATATTAATGGATTAATGTTAGCCTGGATTCAACAAGGTGCTAAAAACAATTAAAAAAACAACTCATGAAAAAACAAAATATTTATCATCCATACATTTCCGGTTTTAGCAGGATCTTGTTATTAATTGTGCTTTGCGGGAGCCTGGGAAGCTTGATGGCACAGGATTCTACTACACCTGCTGCTCCGGTTGTTAAAAAGAAATCGTATGTAAAAAATACATTCGAAGGTAATTTCATAATTGACAATCAAACCGTGATGGTTCCTATTAAAGGAACATTTGAATTCGATTTTCAACATAGGTTTGGAACAGTAAATCATTCTTTTACTGATCTTTTCGGGCTTTATGCGGGTGCTACTATCAGACTTGGCTTCAGCTATACTCCAATCAAAGATCTGCAAGTTGGCTTTGGTACATGCAATGACAGAATGCAGGTTGACTGGAATGTGAAATTTGCCTTATTGAAACAAACTAAAGATGGTAAGATGCCGGTAAGTGTTACCTATTTTGGTAATGCAGTGATGGATACAAGAAAAGCTGATGCCACAACTTTATTTGTAAACACATCAGACCGTTTCAGTTTCTTTAATCAGATCATCATTGCCAGAAAATTCTCAGAATCATTTTCTGCGCAAGTGAGTCCAAGTTTATCTCACTTTAATAATCTGGAAGGTTATTTAGATGGATCAGGACAAGTGCAGCCTAAATGGAATAACAATCATTTTGCTATTGCATTTTCCGGTAGATATAAAATATCTCCAAAAACTGCGATCATCGTAAATTATGATCAGCCGTTGACACAACATCCTACCAATAATCCTCATCCCAATATCAGCTTTGGATTTGAATTCAAATCAAGTGGTCATGATTTCGAAGTCTTTGCAGGAAATTATGGATATATATTGCCTCAAAATAATAATCTGTACAATCAGAATGATTATACACAAGGCCAGTTCCTGATCGGTTTTAACATCAGCAGATTATGGAATTTTTAAAAAATGTTTACCTTACAATTGATTCATCAAAAAATTATTCAATAAAAATCAGACCTGACAATGAAAAGTAAATTAGTATTAGCAGTATCAGTATTAGCTGTAAGTATCATGAGTGTTGCATTCACCATCGATCAACAACCCAAACCATGGAATGTTCCAGATAAGAATGCAAAAACAGTTAATCCTGTGAAATCGAGTGCAGAATCTATTGCTGCCGGAAAAACTTTATGGAGCACCCATTGTTCATCCTGCCATGGTAAAACAGGTTTGGGTGACGGCAATAAAGCAGCTCAGTTAAAAACAACACCTCCTGATTTTACAAAAGCAGCTTTCCAATCTCAAACTGATGGATCCTTATTCTATAAAGTTGTTGAAGGAAGAGATGATATGCCTAGCTTTAAAAAGAAGATCCCTGAACAGGAAGATATTTGGAATTTAGTGGTGTACATGCGCACATTAAAAAAATAATCACTTAAATAAATAAAAAAGGCCTGACTTAGTTCAGGCCTTTTTATTTTCTGCACAGCCATTTTCTATACAAATTCAGTTTATTATTTCTGCCGTTTATAAACTGATTAATATCATATTTCACTAACTGTCATTCTTATATTTTTACCGCACTTAAAGTTTAAACATTTATGAATAACAATGAAGAAATAACAGAAACAAATACAGCAGCCAGAAGAAAATTGATTCGGGGGCTTGGTATTTTGTCAATGTTTGCAGCTATTGCAGCAGCAGCGCGTCTTCCATTTATCGCCAAAAAAGAAGTGATCGCCTGTAAGCCAGAGAGTAAAAAGACAATGATAAAAATGTTGACACAAGATGGCAAGTTAGTAGAGATCGATGCATCATTATTAACTGCAAGCAATAAGAAAATAAGTAATAACGAGCTCCAGAATTGGATCAAAAAATAAACCTAATGAAACAAGAAAATAATTCGCGAAGGGATTTCCTATTAACCGGCTTGGCGGCTGCGGGACTTGCAGTTGGATGCTCCTCCAAAAAAAATGCATTCGAAGCCGGTGCAGAAGAAGGCATTAAAGCATCGGGCAAAAAAGTAAAATTATTATCAGTGGATGGCGAAGTGATTGAAGTGGATGAAGCATTTTTGAAACCGGTTCCTGCACTGCCTGCTGTTTCAAACAGTGAAGCGAGATTAGGGATTGGCGGTAAAAAATTCGTGATGGTGATTGATCTTTCCCGCTGTAAAAATTTAAGGAAATGTCAAGCTGCATGTAATCACATGCATCATGTAAATCCCGGTCAGAATTGGATCAAAGTAGATCCGATGCAGGAAGCTGAACATACTGCTCCGTATTGGCAACCCACAACTTGTATGCATTGCGATGAACCGCCTTGCGTAAAAGTTTGTCCGGTGGATGCAACATTCAAAAGACAAGATGGTATTGTATTAATTGATAGCGACCGTTGCATCGGTTGCCGTTTTTGTATGGCTGCATGTCCTTATTCATCAAGAGCATTTAACTGGTCGGCACCCGATATTCCTGCCGAAGTTGCCGCCCAACCTTATTCATGCGAAAGCAGTGTTCCGCAAAAGAAAGGAACTGTTGGCAAATGTGATTTTTGTCCCGACATGGCAAGAAAAGGTGAATTACCGCATTGCGTACAAGCTTGTCCAAACGGAACATTCTTCTTTGGTGATTTGAATGAAGATTCTGTGAGTAATGGTTCTGAAACTTTCCGATTCAGCGAATTAATAAAAGATAAATCAGGTTACAGATTAATGGAAGATCTGGGTACCAAACCAAGTGTGTATTACCTACCTCCTGTTAACAGAAACTTCCCTTACGAATCAGGACTTGATAACGATACAAAAGAAAAAAAATAACCCTAAATAACTAAAGGTGGAAAATTTAAATTCAACAGCAAACGAAAAAATTATACAAGATCTGTTACCGCAAAAATTTGGCAAGAGCGGAAAAATATGGACAGGCATTTTAGTGGCTTTTTGTTTGGTGGGCTTGTTTGCATACTACCGTCAATTAAGATACGGCTTGGTTGTTACCTCCATGAGAGATTATGTTTCTTGGGGTATTTACATTTCTAACTTCGTATTTTTTGTTGCGATCAGTTTAGTAGGGTCATTGATCACGGCTGTATTCAGATTAGCTGATGTACATTGGAGCACGCCACTGACAAGGATCGCAGAGATCATTGCTGTTGCAGCCATCATCTTCGCATCACTCATTATCATAGTTGATATGGGTAGCCCTGAAAGGTTTTATAATTTATTTATTCATGGTCGTTTGCAATCACCCATCATTTGGGATGTGATCGTGATCACCACTTATTTTTTTATCAGTATCCTGCTTTTATATTTCCCACTGTTGCCCGATATTCAGATCTTGATCAAATACAAAGAAAAAAGCAGTAAAAGATTACAAAAATTTTATTCCTTCATCGGTTCATTCTGGAAAGGAACTCCTGCACAATTTAAACTCAGTGAGAAAGCAATTAACATTCTTTGTATCACCATCATTCCTGTTGCATTTTCCATTCACACGGTTACTTCATGGTTATTTGCAACAACCTATCGTCCGGGTTGGGATAGTACCAACTTTGGTGCTTATTTTATTTCAGGTGCATTCTTAGTGGGTGCCGGTGGTGTAGTGGTTGCGATGTATGTTTTCAGAAAAGCCTATCATCTGGAAAAATATATTACAGCCGATCATTTTGAAAAGATGGGGCGGATCGTTGTGTTATTGGCGTTACTCTATTTATATTTCAATGTGAATGAATACTTGGTTCCTGCTTTTAAAATGAAGAAGTCAGAGGAAGCACATTTGAATGGCTTATTTACAGGAGAATTTGCGCCGTTGTTTTGGTTTGCCATTTCGGTGGGCATGTTGATACCTATCATTATTTTATTATTTAAAAAAGGAAGAAGACCATTGCCTGTTTTCATTGCAGGGATCATGGTAGTTGTTGGTGCCTGGTTTAAACGTTATTTAATCGTTACACCAACTTTATTACATCCTTTTTTACCGATGACAAATGTTCCTGATAGCTATCGTCATTATTTTCCAAGCTGGGAAGAATGGGCTATTGCATTAGGTTCTTTAGCCGGTGCCATGTTAGTGATAACAATCCTTTCCAGAATATTTCCAATCATTCCAATTCAAGAAACTATAACTGAACGTCATGAAACTGCTGAATAAAAACATCCTTGGATTATTATCCATTATCTTTTTCTTATCAAGCTATGATGCGCTTTCGCAAGAAGCACAGAAAGGTGATTTGAATGTTTCCATTAGTTATTTCATCAACAATAACAAGATACCTTATCTGTTGGCGAAAGTAAAAACCAAAGTGGATGGAAAGTTTAAACCTGTAAATGCCATACCATTGAATTTATTTTTAGATAAAGATTCTGCCGGAACATTAATTGCAAAAGTTGTCACCAATGAAAAAGGTGAAGCAACTGCTATCATTCCTGCATCATTAAAAAATCAATGGAGCAGTTCTATCAAACATACTTTTTTGGCTTCATTCGATGGCAATAAAAATTACGAATCAGCTAAAGCTGATTTAACAGTTGGCAAAGCAAAAATCTTGATCGATACAACAAGCGATAGAAAAATCACTGCCACTGTTTTTGAAATGAAAGACACAAGCTGGACGCCGGTAAAAGGTGTTGAATTAAAAATTGCAGTTCGACGTTTGGATGCAGATCTTTCAGTAAATGAAACAGCAAGTTTTACAACTGATTCAACCGGACAAGCTACAGCAGATTTTAAGAGAGATAGTATTCCGGGCGATGAAAAGGGTAATATTATTTTGGTTGCAAAAATTGAAGACAATGATCAATATGGTAATTTATTGGTTGAACAAACCGTTCCATGGGGATCAAAATTTATTCCGGTAAATAATTTTGACAGAAGAACATTGTTTGCAACAAGAGATAAAACACCCATCTGGTTATTATTCATGGCATACTCAATCGTGATAACGGTTTGGGGTATTTTGATCTCTTTAGTGATCAGCATTTTTAAGATCAAAAAAATAGGAGAAGAAATACAAGCATAAATAAAAAATTTGAAAACCCCCTCAGTGAAAGTCTGTTGGTTTATTCCGACAGGCTTTTTATTTTACACTTCTCTCTGAAAAAAAATAACCGCTACATTTGAAGCATCATGCAGTTCAGCTTCGCTTACGAAAAGAAAAAAGTAATTCAGGCATTGCGTTATCATTTTATTTCACGCAGAGAAATTAAAGTGATGATGATATTGGTAAATGTATTTGCCATAACAGCAGCCATTTTATTTTACACGCAAAAAATAAGACCCGAGCCTTTCTTACTGGGCTCATTGATATGGATCGCCATGATGAGTGGTGTTTGGTATATCTTACCTTACAGCATTTATAAAAGGGCATCCACATTTAAAGAAAAATTCATTATACAATTCAATGATGAAAATATACAGTTAGACAATGAACGGGGCTATGTGATTTGGGAATGGGATCAATTTAATCGCTATTTTGAAAGCCCGTATTTTTTCCATCTCTATTTCAATGCCAAAACATTTTTTTTGATTCCAAAAGAAAATATGGGAGAAGCATTCATGCATGAATTGCGAGCATTGCTGCAAAAAAAAATAGGAAAATAAATTTATACTGAAATAATTGTTGGGATAAAAAGATCAAAGATCTTTTTCCATTACATAATGCGGAATGGTAACTTCCATAAATTCAGGACCATCTATTCTGTACCCCAATTTTTCGTAAAAGCCAACAGCAGATTTTCTTGCATGCATGATCAGCTTTGTAAAGCCTTTATCACGTGCAACAGTTTCGGCAAAGATCATCAGCATACGACCGATACCGGTTCCCTGCAAACCATTTCTCACAGCCATTTGCCGCAGTTTTGCAACACCGTTACCTTTATTAGTGAGCATGCAGCAACCCTGTAATTCATCATCATCAAAACAGCCCAATAAAATATCGTTTTTACCACGATCTAATTCAGCAGAGGTAAAATCCAATCCCAATGGCTTACGCAAAACCTGATAACGCAGATCCAGCATTTGCTCATATTCTTTTGTACCATAATCAATCTCTCTCAGGGGCATATTCTAATCAGTTTGGGAAGACAATATAGGAATCATTTTTGCAAAAATGAGCAGTTTTACCCCAACCAACAAAAAATGTTGTTAAAGAAGCTGTTTGAACATTGTTTTTTGGATATGCGAGTTGAAGTATTTATTTTTGATTAGTCTACTAAATTTATAGGATAAATATTTTTCCATGCATTTCAACATTGTAGCATTTGCTGTTCCTTTATTTCTTTTTTTTATTGGATGGGAATATCTGCACTCGAAAAAGAATGGTCTGCAGAACTTTCATTATGGCGAATCGGTTGCTAACTTGAATGTAGGCATTTCAGAAAGATTGTTAGATCTTTTTTCAACTGGTTTGTTTTTTTATTTTTTTGATTTTATTAACCGGCATTTTGCATTATTCAATATTCACCCCACTATATGGGGATGGCTTTTATTATTTTTATTTACTGACTTCTTATGGTATTGGTATCACCGTTTCGGGCATGAAATAAATTTATTTTGGGCTGCGCATGTGGTGCATCACCAAAGCGAGGATTATAATTTTACGGTATCTGCAAGAATCACATTGTTTCAATCTGTCATAAGAAGTATTTTCTGGAGCCTTCTTCCTTTAATCGGTTTCCCCGCAGAAATGATAACTATATTTTTATTGATACACGGCACTTATCCATTCTTCCTTCATACACAGGTAATCGGTAAATTAGGCTGGTTAGAATATGTTTTGGTAACACCTTCACATCACCGGGTGCACCATGCTGCCAATCCTGAATATCTGGATAAGAATTATGGTGACATTCTGATAATATGGGATAAGATATTCGGAACTTTTACAGAAGAAAAAGAAATTCCGAAATATGGTCTCACCAAAAATTTGAATAGTTACAGTTACCTGTGGCAACATTTTCATTTCCCAATTGAGCTTGCGTATGCATGTAAAAAAACAAAAAGCATCAAAGGGAAATTCAAAATCCTTTTTGGCAAGCCTGAAGAAATAAATCCGCATGACAGGGAAAAATTGGAAACAATTTTTTTAAGCAAAAAAAGGGTCAGAAGCATAGAATATAGTCAACAATTAAAACAATATGTAACAATTCAAACAGCATTTAGCCTTACGGTTTTATTTTTCACTGCCCTGCTTGCCAAATACCTTACAACGGCACAATTATGGATATTAAGCCTCTTTATTATTGTAAGTTTAATAAACACAGGAGCGGTTTTAGAGCAGCGCAGATGGGTGTTTTATCTGGAATATGCCAGATTGCTGATTATATGTGCCGGAGTAAGCATTCATTTTCCAAATACGTATACAATATTGTTTATTTTGACCCTTTTAGGACTTTTAATATATTATTACAGACCTGCCCAAAAATATTATTACCGCTTTTTATTTGAAAAAAGCAGCTGATTTTCCTTCTGTCCATCCTAAAAACAAGTAAAATCGGGTTTGTATAACAATAAAGCCTATATCTGCCAAATAAAACTTGTGAAAACAAAATTCAGATAAACCCTTGCAGTTTTAGTAAAAAGTATATTTTTGCGGCTGTAAAACAAAACTTATTACAATGTCAGACATCGCAAACAAAGTGAAGAAAATTATTGTCGACAAATTAGGTGTTGATGAAGCAGAGGTTACAAACGAAGCTTCATTCACTAATGACCTCGGTGCCGATTCTTTGGATACCGTTGAATTAATTATGGAATTCGAAAAAGAATTCAACATTTCTATTCCTGATGAGCAAGCTGAAACCATCACTACTGTAGGTCAGGCTGTAGCTTATTTGGAAGAACATGCCAAATAAGATTCACTTACTCCATTAATGGAATAATTAATCCGCCTTTCTTAGGCCTCGTGCCACAAGAGAGGCGGATTGTCACTTAAACAGGCTTGTACTTATGGAATTAAAAAGAGTAGTTGTTACCGGTATTGGTGCTATCACTCCTTTAGGAAATAATTTGAATGACTATTGGAATGGTTTGATCAACGGCGTTTCCGGTGCCGATATGATTACCAATTTTGATGCAAGTAAGTTTCGTACAAAATTTGCCTGTGAGGTTAAAGGTTTTGACCCTGTTGCCTTTCTCGATAGAAAAGAAGCCAGAAAAATTGATCGTTTTACCCAATTTGCATTGTATGCAAGCGATCAGGCAATGAGTGATGCAGGTTTGAACAAAGAAAATATCAATCCAGACAGAGTAGGTGTTGTATTTGCCAGCGGTATTGGCGGGTTGATCACATTCCAACAGGAAGTGATGGAATTTGCCAAAGGGGACGGCACTCCGCGTTTCAACCCTTTCTTCATCCCTAAAATGATTTTGGATATTGCTGCAGGGCAGATATCCATGCGTCATAATTTACGCGGACCAAATTTCGCAGTGGTTAGTGCATGTGCCAGCAGTACCAATGCCATCATTGAATCATTCAATTTACTTCGTCTCGGTAAAGCAGATATTTTAGTTACCGGCGGAAGTGAAGCCGTGATCAGCGAAGCAGGTGTTGGCGGATTTAATGCCATGAAAGCCATGAGTGAAAGAAATGATGATCCTAAAACAGCATCACGTCCTTATGATAAAGACCGTGATGGTTTTGTAATGGGTGAAGGTTCAGGAGTGATCATTATGGAAGAATTGGAACATGCCAAAGCACGTGGTGCTAAAATTTATTGCGAAATAATGGGCGGCGGTGCAACAGCAGATGCATATCATATCACAGCTCCGCATCCAGATGGGTTAGGTGCAACAAATGTGATGCTTGCTGCATTAGATGATGCACAAATGAAACCCGAAGAAATTGATTATATCAATACACATGGCACTTCTACACCAATAGGCGATGGCGCCGAAGTGAAGGCCATTACAAAAGTATTTGGCGAACATGCTTATAAATTAAATATCAGTGCCACCAAATCCATGACAGGTCATTGTTTGGGCGCAGCAGGTGTAATTGAAACCATTGCCTGTATTCAGGCAGTAGTGCATGATATTGTGCCGCCAACCATCAATCACTTTACCGATGATCCCGAGTTAGATCCCAAACTAAATTTTACTTTTAATAAGGCACAGAAGCGTACAGTTAATGCAGCATTAAGTAATACATTTGGTTTTGGCGGACATAATGCCTGTGTGATTGTAAAAAAATTTGTAGCTTAACCTTGTGCAAATACTTAAGAAATTTTTCAAATCCTCTGTTAAAGATCAATTCGAAAAGGAAATAAAAAATATTCTGGGATTAAAGCCCGGTAATATTTTATTATACCGTACCGCATTAAGCCATCGCTCAATCAGAGATACTCCGGATGAAAATAATGAAAGGCTCGAATACCTCGGAGATGCTGTTTTAAGCGCCATTGTAGCCGATTATCTTTTTAAACGTTATCCTTATAAAGGCGAAGGTTTCCTTACCGAAATGCGCAGCAAAATGGTGAATCGACAGCAATTGAATGATATTGCGGTAAAGATGGGATTGAAAAAAATAACGCTCTATAATAAATTCGACGGTTCCTTAAAAAGCAGTCAGATATTCGGCAATACTTTAGAAGCGGTTGTAGGTGCAATTTATTTAGACATTGGTTATGACAAAACCAAACAATGGGTACTGCATCAAATTGTGATGCCGCACATGTTTGTAGATGATCTTGAATTGGTTGATATCAATCTTAAAAATAAACTCATCGGCTGGGCAAGCAAGAACGGAAAAATCTTATCCTTCGATCTCGCCGAAGAAAAAATAGAGAGCGGTCGCCGTGTGTTTACCATCAGTGCCGTTTTGGATGGTGAAATATTGGCACAGGGTAAAGCATTCAATAAAAAAGATGCCAGTCAGATCGCTGCACAATTAGCCATCGAAAAATTGGGTTTGTAATGGATGATGATCAGTTAAATTTTCAAATAAAGAAAAAACTCATCTTGTTCGTAAGCCTTTTATCGATAGGCATTGCAGCCATTATTTATTTTAGTCGTTGTTGATTTATTTTATTTCCTGACACAATTCAATCAATACACCATTGGTTCCTTTGGGATGAAGAAAACAAACCAATTTATTATCAGCTCCCTGTTTTGGTTTTTCATTCAATAATACAAAGCCTTCACTTTTCATTCGCAGCATCTCTGCTTCAATATCTTCCACATCAAATGCGATATGATGAATGCCCTCTCCTTTTTTTTCAATGAATTTTGAGATCACTCCATCAGCCTCTATGCTTTCTAATAATTCTATCTTAGTTTCTCCTTTCTGGAAGAAAGCCGTGTTCACATTTTCGCTTTCCACGATCTCTTTTTTATAACAGACTGTATTTAATATTTTTTCAAATAATGGAACAGAAATTGTAAAATCTTTAACCGCAATACCAATATGTTCTATTTTTCTCATGATTTTAATTTAATCCTGTCTTACGAAATATGGAATTTCGGCGACAATAGGCTTTCTGCAACAAAATTATAGAACCTATTGCTTTAGTTTTGCGTTGTTAGTAAGAAATAAATTTAATTCGATTATGTTGAAGCTACCTGTTTATTTAGATAATAATGCAACCACCCCGATGGATCCAAGGGTTTTGGAAACTATGATCCCTTATTTTACCGAGCATTTTGGTAATGCAGCGAGCCGTAATCATCCTTTTGGCTGGGAAGCAGAAGAAGCTGTTGATTATGCTCGTGAACAGGTTGCAAAATTAGTGGGTGCAGATCCGAAGGAAATTATTTTTACTTCCGGTGCAACTGAAGGTGATAATCTCGGTATTAAAGGTGTATATGAAATGTATGCGCAAAAAGGCAATCATATCATCACCGCTAATACAGAACATAAAGCAGTTTTAGATACCTGTAAGCATATTGAAAAATTAGGCGGTGAAGTGACATATCTTTCTGTTCAGCCGGATGGATTGATTGATCTGAAAGAATTGGAAGCTGCCATCAAACCAACTACCATTTTAATTGCCATCATGTATGCCAACAATGAGATTGGAGTGATTCAACCTGTAAAAGAAATTGCTGCCATTGCAAAAAAACATGGCATATTATTTTTTACAGATGCAACACAGGCAGTTGGAAAAATTCCGGTTGACGTGATTAAAGACGGGATCGACCTGATGACTTTCACCGGTCATAAAATGTACGGACCAAAAGGTATTGGTGCATTATATGTTCGCCGCAAAAATCCAAGAGTAAAAGTTACTGCACAAATGGACGGCGGCGGTCACGAAAGAGGCATGCGCAGCGGTACATTGAATGTTCCCGGCATTGTTGGTTTCGGCAAAGCTTGCGAATTATGCAGATTGGAAATGGAGCAGGATACAGCACGCATCAGTAAATTGAGAGATAAATTAGAAACGGCTTTATTGAAATTGGATGAAGCTTATGTAAATGGTAACCGCGATCATCGTTTGCCGCATGTAAGCAATATCTCTTTCAAATATGTAGAAGGTGAAGGCTTATTGATGGGTTTTAATAAAAACATTGCATTAAGTTCCGGCTCTGCCTGTACTTCAGCATCATTGGAACCAAGTTATGTTTTGAAAGCATTGGGCTTGGGTGATGATCTGGCACATAGTTCATTGCGTTTTGGCTTAAGCAGATTTACAACAGAAGAACAAATTGATTATACGATCGAACAAATCACCAATACCGTTCTCAAATTAAGAGAGATGAGTCCGTTATGGGAAATGTTCAAAGAAGGAATTGATATGAACAGTATTGAATGGGCACATCATTAAAATGTGCAAATTAGTAGATGTGCAGATTTGCTAATTTTTAAATGTTTTCATCTGCACATTTGCATATTTTCAAATTTAAAAATTTATAACATGGCATATTCAGAAAAAGTAATCGATCATTACAGCAACCCAAAGAACGTAGGTACTTTGGATAAGAGCAGTAAGAATGTTGGTACCGGATTGGTAGGTGCTCCTGAATGCGGAGACGTAATGCGTTTGCAGATCGAAGTGGATGATGCTACCGGCATTATCAAAGATGCTAAATTCAAAACATTCGGATGCGGCTCTGCCATTGCATCATCATCGCTGGCAACAGAATGGCTGAAAGGAAAATCTATTGATGTTGCTGCGACCATTGATAATATGGATATCGTGGAAGAATTAAATCTTCCTCCGGTAAAAATACATTGCTCTGTTTTGGCCGAAGATGCGATCAAAGCAGCGATCAATGATTATCGTAAGAAGAATGGTTTGGAAGAATTAGTATTTGAAGAAAAAGGCGTTCATTAATTAATGTGCAAATGTGATGATGTGCAGATATACGAATAAAGTACGCTTTAAGAATATGCACATTTACACATCTGCAAATCTGCATATTTTATGACAGCAACAGAAAATGCGATCTATGTAAGCGATAAGGCAAAAGCTAAAGTAAAACAGCTGATGCAGGATGCAGGTATCGCCGATGAACCGACTTATTTTTTACGCGTTGGTGTTGTGGGTGGCGGTTGCAGTGGATTGAGTTATAAATTGGATTTTGATAACGAGCAAAAGCCCATGGATCAAGCATTTGAGGACAATGGTGTGAAAGTGGTGACCGATCTGAAAAGCTTTTTATATTTAGTGAATACTGAATTGGATTTCTCCGACGGATTGAATGGCAAAGGGTTTTATTTTAATAATCCCAATGCAAGCAGAAGTTGCGGTTGCGGAGAAAGTTTTGCTGTTTAGTTTGTGAGTTTGGTGAATAATAAGTTACACCCTGTTGCTGAAAAGTAACAGGGTTTTTTATTTTATTAATGTTAAGTAATGATATGAACGTACAAGTGTGCGACGCAACCACAGCCCATTCTTATTCTTCTGTTAGTTAAACAAACTATAAGCCTGTTGCTCATAAACAAACTATGCCTTAGTTTTGAAGCATGTGGATGATCTGCAAAAAAGAATGGCAACAATTTTTCAACAGCCTTACCGGTTATATTGCATTGATCATTTTCTTATTACTGAATGGATTGTTTTTGTTTGTTTTTCCCGATACCAGTCTGCTCAATTTCGGTTATGCTTCGCTGAATAATTTTTTTGAGATAGCTCCAATGCTTTTGTTGTTTTTAGTTCCAACAGTGACCATGCGCAGTTTTGCAGACGAATACAAACAAGGCACATTCGAATTATTAAAAACATTACCGCTTACACCTTCTCAAATTGTTTGGGGCAAATTTTTCGGCGCCGCAATGATTGTTATAACTGCTTTGCTGCCCACCATTGTATATGCCATTTCAATGCAACAATTAAGCAGCACCGGAGGTATTGATGTTGGCGGAACAATTGGAAGTTATATTGGGTTGATATTGATCAGCACTGTGTTTGTGGCTGTGGGACTATGTTCCAGCAGTTTTACAAATAATACTGTTGTGGCTTTTATTACCGGTGCATTTGTATGTTTTATATTATACAGCGGATTTGATGCCATCAGTAAATTGCCTGTTTTTAAATCCGGCTGGGATTATTATATTGAAATGCTGGGATTGAATTTTCATTATAAAAGTGTTAGCCGTGGAGTGATCGATACAAGAGATGTTATTTATTTTATCGGCGTGATATTTTTATTTCTGCTCATCACACAAAGAAATATTGTAAAGAAATAAATGAAGTTGCTGCAAAAAATATTGAATCATAAGTTTTGGTGGGCAGGCATTATTGCTTTGTTTGCGGTTGTGTTATTTGCTTCTTCTTTGCTGCACACAAGAATTGATCTTACCAAAGAAAAAAGATATTCACTCAGCAGTTCAACAAAAAAATTATTGGGCAAGCTGAATGAAGAAGTGGAGATCGATGTTTACTTAACGGGCAACTTAAGTTCAGGTTTCAGAAAATTAAAAATTGCTTCTGATGAGTTGCTTGAAAATTATCGTGACTATTCGAACGGCAATCTTCATTACAAATTTATTAAACCCGATGCAGGATTGGATGACAGCTCGAAAGCCTTACTGTACGATAGTTTGGTGAGAATTGGTATCAAACCCTTCAACAACAAAGAATATACAAATGATGAAAAATCGGAGCGTTGGATCTTTCCTTCAGCAGTTGTAAAATATAAAGACAAGATGCTGGCGGTTGATCTAATGAGTGGTAAGAGCGGTATGGATGAAGAAAGTACTTTGAATTATTCTGAAGCTTTGTTGGAATTTAAGTTTGATGATGCCATCAATAAATTAACCAAAACAGAATTCCCGGTTGTAGCTTATGCTGCAGGAAATGGTGAACCATTAAATCCAACTGTTCGTGATTTGTTTGAAATGATGCGCACCAATTATCGATTTGGTGTGATGGATTTAAAAACAGGAATTTTAAATGCCGATACGATCAAAGCATTGATGATCGTAAAACCTTCCATTGCATTTACGGAGCAAGAAAAAATAAAGATCGATCAATACATCATGCAGGGCGGAAAAGTAATTTGGTGTATCGATAAATTATATGCTGAGTTTGACAGTCTGTTACGTGCCAAAAGTGATTTTGTTGCATTCGATAAAAACTTAAATCTCGAAGACCAACTATTCAAATATGGTGTGAGAATTAATAGTGATCTGTTACAGGATATCAATTCAGCCAAACAACCTTTGATCGTTGGAAATGCCGGCGGCAAACCACAGATAGAAAGATTGCCGTTCCCCTATTATCCTTTGCTGTCAACTGTTTCAGACAATCCTATTGCTAAGAATTTAGACCATGTTCTGAGCATTTTTCCTTCTTCAATAGACACTGTGAAAGCAAGCGGTATCACAAAAACTATTTTATTGGCAAGTGATACCAACAGCAGAACTATCAGCACTCCTGCCATTGTTAGTTTGCAATCAGTAAAGTCTGAAGAAGACATCCGAACATTTACAAAAGGCCATGTTCCTGTTGCCATTTTATTGGAAGGAAATTTTTCTTCCTTGTATGCCAATCGTTTCAGTAAGCAAATGCAGGATTCCATTCAGCTCTTAACGGGTGTTGCATTTTTATCTTCCGGTATAAAACCATCCAAACAAATTGTGTTAAGTGATGCGGATATTGTTACCAATGTTGTTACTCAAACACAAGGCGCATTACCCATGGGCACACAACAATTCGAAAATTATCAATTCGCCAATCGTGAATTTTTATTGAATTGCATGGATTATCTCGTTGGCGATGCTGGTATTCTTGAAACAAGAAGTAAAGATCTCACCTTGCGATTATTAGACAAAAATAAAATTCAGGAAGAAAAGACCATTTGGCAATTCCTCAACATCGTTATCCCTATCTTGATAATATTGCTTCTTGGGGGGGTTATCCAATGGCAGCGCAAAAAGAAATATGCTGCTTAAGCTCGCTTATATTTGTACGACAAATAACTTGAATGAGTCCGCATCAAATTGTTTATCTGGTTTTCGGTTTGGCATTAATACTTGCATTGGTGTTTGATTTAGGTTTACTCAGCAAGAAGAGTTCAATAGTTACCATCAAGCAGGCTTTGATACAAACACTATTTTGGGTACTACTTGCTTTTGGCTTTTTTGCATTTCTATTATTTGAAGAAAGCCACAAGTTCGCATTGGAATACTTAAGTGCATATCTCATGGAATGGAGTTTAAGTATTGATAATATCTTTGTATTCATTCTAATCTTCAACGCATTTTGCATAAAGGAGAAATATTACGGAAGAGTCTTGCTGATAGGCATTTTAATGGCCATTGTTTTCAGAATTATTTTTATCACGGTGGGTGTTGCTTTAGTAGAAGAGTTTCATTGGATATTATATCTTTTCGGTGCATTTTTGCTGTACACCGGAATAAAAATGTTCAAACAAGACGAAGAAAAAGAGTTTGATCCGCATCAAAACAAGGTCTATACATTTTTAAATAAAATACTTCCGCTCAATCCAACAGATGGCAACGGAAGATTCATTGTTTATGTAAACAAGAAACCGCAATACAGCATCTTATTTGTGGTAGTTGTGATATTAGCATCCATCGATCTTGTTTTTGCACTCGACTCAATCCCTGCTGTGATGGGTATTTCACAAGACAGGCTCGTTATATACACTTCCAACATTTTCGCTGTATTAGGATTAAGAAGTTTATTCTTTTTACTGAGAGGTGCGGTAAATAAATTCAAATATTTACAACACGGCATCGCAATTGTATTAGTCGTTATCGGACTGAAAATGCTGGCTGAAAAATTCATCGATCAATTCATTACCAAAAATGAACAGGTCATTTATTCATTATTGGCTATTCTTATTTGTATCGGAGGCGCTGTTGCATATTCAATTATTGATACTCGAAAAAATAAAAAATAGTTTATTGCTTGACCTATTCAATTAACCATATAGCTTCAGTTATAAATGCCAATGCTGAAATTAATCATGCGACTGAGATCGAGTACTTGCTGATCGATAGCAGAAAAATCATTTTCCCATCCACATCATTGTTTTTTGCTTTACACGGACCAAGAAGAGACGGGCATCAATTCATAACAGAAGTTTATGAAAGAGGTATCAGAAATTTTGTTGTAAAAAAAGGTTTTAATTCTTCCTCCTTCAGTAATGCAAATTTTTTATTGGTAGATGATGTATTACAAGCCCTGCAAGCATTAGCGGCTTTTCATCGCAAACAATTTTCAATTCCTGTTATCGGCATTACCGGAAGCAACGGCAAAACAGTGGTGAAAGAATGGTTGTATCAATTGCTGCAGCAGTATCAAAATATTGTTCGCAGTCCGAGAAGTTATAACTCGCAGGTTGGTGTGCCGTTAAGTGTTTGGCAGATCAATCAAAAAAACACATTAGGGATTTTTGAAGCCGGTATTTCGACTGTTGATGAGATGCGAAACTTAGAAAAAATCATTCAGCCAACCATTGGTATATTAACCAATATCGGCGAAGCGCACAATGAAGGTTTTGCAAATGAAGCAGAAAAAATAAAAGAGAAATTAAAATTGTTTTCGAATTGTGAACAATTGATCTACCCGAAAGGTACCTTGCCAAATGAGGTTGATCTTCCAAAAATAAAATTGTTTTCATGGAGCAGAAAATACAAAAGGGCAACAGTTTTTATTGAGCAAGAAACTAAAACATCAGGGGCAACATCTATCATTTTAGTCTATCAAAATCAATCTTACCAAACCACGGTCCCATTTGTCGACAATGCTTCGATTGATAATGCAATCACCTGTTATTGTGTTTTGTTAAGTTTAGGATATGCCAATGATTTCATCGCGAAACGCTTGCTGCATCTGCTTCCTGTTGAGATGCGTTTGCAGCTAAAAAAAGGAGTAAATAATTGTTCGATACTGAACGACAGTTACAGTAATGATATTTCTTCGCTGAATATTGCATTAGATTATTTAACACAACAATCAGGAAAAAATACAACAACGGTCATTCTTTCAGATATTTTTCAATCGGGTTTGCATGATGCTGAATTATACAAACAGGTTGCTGTTCAGTTGCAGCAAAGAGGCATTCATAAATTAATCGGTATCGGGGAAAACATAAGCAAACAACATCTTTCATTCATTAAAATACCCGAAACAGGTTTCTATTCTTCCACTGAACAATTCCTGGAACATTCAAATCTGCATCAGTTTAAGGATGAATTTATTTTATTAAAAGGTGCCAGGTTATTTGCATTTGAACGTATCAGCAAATGGTTAGAGCAGAAAGTGCATCAAACCGTTCTGGAAATTAATTTATCGGCTATCGCACATAATTTAACGGAATATCAAAAACATTTATTGCCAAGCACTAAAGTAATGGCAATGGTGAAAGCATACAGTTATGGCAGCGGAACTGCAGAAGTAGCAAGAGTTTTACAGTTTTGCAAAGTTGATTATCTCGCAGTGGCTTATGCAGATGAAGGCATTGAATTGCGCAAAGCAGGTATCAGTTTGCCTATTATGGTGATGAATGCAGATGAAGAAAGTTTTGACAGTCTGGTTGAATATAATTTGGAGCCCGAAATTTATTCGCTGAATATTTTTCATTCCTTTCATCAATATCTGCAACGGCAGGCGGTCAAAGAATTTCCGATACATATTAAGCTGAACACAGGCATGAACCGTTTAGGATTTGATGCTCCTGAAATAAATGAATTAAGTGTTCAGTTGAAAAATCAAAACACGATGATGGTAAAATCTGTGTTCAGTCATTTAGTAGCAAGTGAAAATGCTGAGCATGATGGTTTTACAAAACATCAATCGAATTTATTTGAAGAAACCTGCTCGATCATTGAAAAAAATATCGGTTATTCATTTATAAAACATATCGCCAACTCTGCCGGAATATTTCGTCATCCCAATTTGCAATTCGATATGGTTCGCTTGGGCATTGGATTGTACGGCGTTGATAGTGCAGATGAACATATTTTAAATTTAGAACCTGTTGCAACTTTACGATCAACCATTGCACAAATAAGAAAAGTAAAAGCAGGTGAAACTATTGGCTATAATCGCAACGGAAAAGTGAATCGTGATAGTTTAATTGCAATAGTCCGTATTGGTTATGCGGATGGCTTCAGCAGAAGATTAGGGAATGGTGTTGGCAGTATTTATGTGAACGGGCAATTAGCAAAAGTAATTGGCAATGTTTGTATGGATATGGTGATGATTGATGTAACTGAAATAGAAAATGTAAAAGAAGGTGATGTAGTTGAAATATTCGGCAAACATTTGCCGATCCAAAAAATTGCTGAATGGAGCGACACAATCGCATATGAAGTGATGACGAGTGTAAGCCAAAGAGTGAAGAGAATTTATGTGGAAGAATAATTCATAAAAAATAAAATGGAAGATACCTCTCAAAAAAATAATCCATTGCATGGATTAACACTCGAAAAAATTATAACCGACTTGGTTAATTCTATTGGTTGGGAAGAATTAGGACAACAAGTAAAAATTAATTGCTTTACCAGTAATCCATCCATTCAATCAAGTTTGAAATTTTTGCGTAAAACACCGTGGGCAAGAACAAAAGTTGAAAGTTTCTATTTATATGCGAAGCGGAAGAAAATGCTGAAAGAATAATTTTAAAAAAGCTGAGGCAACAATCCAACCGTACAAGTGTGCGACGCAACAATAGTCCAATTGAAATACCGCTGCCGGCCACCTAAAATCAACACTTTTCCCATTGCTGTAAATCCCCTACTTTTGCAGCCCTTATTTGCGGATGTGGCGAAATTGGCAGACGCACTAGACTTAGGATCTAGCGCCGCAAGGCATGTGGGTTCGACCCCCTCCATCCGCACATTTTTTACTTTTTAAGAAAGAACATGGCAACAGTTACAAGAACGAACATTGGTTTATTGAACGACAAATTATCAGTAACCATTTCAAAAGAGGATTATTACAACAGCTTTGAACAAAGCCTGAAGAAATATGCTAAAACAGCTAATATCCCAGGTTTTCGCAAAGGATTAGTGCCCGTTGGATTAGTGAGAAAAATGCACGGACAGAGCGTTTTTACGGATGAAGTACTGAAAAATGTTGAGAAATCTCTGAATGATTATTTGACCAACGAAAAATTAGAAATCTTTGCCCAACCATTGCCATTAGACAGCAGTGCCAGAGATATTAATTTTAATGAGCCGAAAGATTATGTTTTTGATTTTGAAGTGGGATTAAAACCTGAAGTTGTTATTGATCCTGCCCATATAAAAGTTACACGTTATAAAATAACTGTTACAGATAAAATGCTGGATGAAGAAATTGAACGTTTACAGGTTCGCAATGGCAAGATGACTGAACCTGAAGAAGTAAGCGGTGATGATAATGTGTTGAATGTAACATTTACCGAAACAGATAACGATGGCAATGTGATTGAAGGCGGCATCACGAAAGACAATTCTTTATTGGTGAAATATTTTGCTGAAGGTTTCAGAAAGAATTTTATTGGTAAGAAAAAAGATGATACAGTTGTGTTGCAATTGAAATCAGCTTTTGAAAAAAAGGAACTGGATTTTATTTTAACTGATCTTAGTTTGAATAAAGAAGACCAAGAAGCCGCTGATAAATATTTCAAACTCACTATTACGAAAGTTGGGTTTGTAGAAAAATCAGAATTGAATGAAGAATTCTTTGCTACTGTTTATCCGAATAAAGAAATTAAAACAGTTGAGGATTTTCGTGCAGCAGTAAAAGAAGAAATTGAAGGTTATTATGCAGCGCAAAGCCGCAATCAGGTTCACGATCAGATCTATCATCATTTATTGGATCATACCAAGATTGAATTGCCTGCAACATTCTTAAAACGTTGGTTACAGACAGGCGGCGAAAAACCAAAGAGTGCTGAAGAAGCTGAAACAGAATATCCAAATTTTGCTGATCAATTAAAATGGACTTTGGTAAGCAGCAAATTAATTGCTGATAATAAAATTGAAGTGTTGCCCGATGATATCCGTGATTTTGCAAAAGCACAATTATTTCAATATATGGGCGGGCAATTAGGTGCTTTGGGCGATAACCAACAATGGGTTGATGATTATGCAAACCGCATGATGCAGGACAGAAAATTTGTAGAAGACAGTTATCACCGCATTAGCACAGAAAAAATGTTTGCAGCAGTTGAAAATTTAGTAACAGCAACTGAAGAAGCCATTAGTGCAGAAGATTTTGCAAGCAAACTCCATCACCACCATCATTAAAACACCCCCAACCTCTGAAGGGGAGTTATTAAAACATAATAAAAAGATTGATTCAGTTTTGAATCAATCTTTTTATTTTATAATCAGTGTAAATCCGTTTTATCTGCGCCATACATATTCCACTACCCAAAATACTCCACAAAAGATTTATGAGTCTCGTATAATTTCAATGAATGTAATTGAACACCAACTGGTAAATGAGGAATAATTAATTTCCAAATTTCCGAAATCAAAACTTCAGCACTTGCCATTTTTCCTTGCATGAAATCAACATCCAAATTCAAATTTTTGTGATCCACTTTTGTTAAAACATGTTGTTTTACCAACTTGCTTAAATCTTTTAAGTTCATCACAAAACCTGTTTCGGGATCAATTTCTCCTTTAACGGTTACATATAGATCAAAATTATGACCATGCCAGTTTTCATTGGCACAACCTTCAAATACTTCTTCATTTTTTTCTTTGCTCCAGTTGGGATTGTACAACTTATGAGCTGCATTAAAATGCTCCACCCTTGTTAAATACACCATCGCTTCTATTCAATTTTGCGCAAAGGTAATGGTTGAGGAGAAAAGTTACAATGACTTATCTTTAACCTCATGAAAATCGTTATTACAGCTGCTACAAAAGCCGAATGGCTAACAGCATCGCTCAACATTAAACCTGTTTACACAAAAGAGGGCAGCCCCATCAACGTAATATTTCATGAAAGTGGTATTGGCATGTTGTCAACCGCAGTTTCTTTAACAAGATTGATCATTTCATATAAACCAGACCTTATTATACAAGTTGGCATAGCCGGAACTTTTGATCAGAAATTAAAATTGGGAAAAGTAATTTGTGTTGATGAAGAAGTTTTGGGCGATATGGGTGTTGAAGAAAATAAAAATTGGAAAGACATTTTTGATCTTGATCTGGAACAAAAAAATAATGCCCCTTTTAAAAAAGGGAAATTGCCAAATCCTTTTCTCCAAAAAAATAATGTGCTTAAATTGCCTGAATTGAAAGCCGTTACAGTCAATGAAATTTCAACAAACGATAATCGTATTCAGCAAATCATCAAAAAATATCATCCCGTAATTGAAAGTATGGAAGGAGCAGCTTTGCATTATGTATGCAGGGAAATGGAAATTCCTTTTATTCAAATCAGAAGCATTTCGAATTATATCGGCGACAGAAATAAAAATAACTGGAAATTAAAAGAATCGATCGCCCATCTCAACAAAACAATTTTAAAGTATGTCGACAAATTAAATAAAACGATGTAGCCAGCTAAAATATAAGAATTAAGCTTCGTTGCGTCGCACACTTGTAGGTTCGGTTCATTATTGATCAATAAATAATTAAACAAATAAACATTGAAATTAAGCTTAGGATTTTCTCCTTGTCCCAACGATACTTTCATCTTCGATGCACTCGTCAATCATAAAATTGATACAGAAGGTTTTGATTTTGATGTGCACTTGGAAGATGTACAAACTCTTAATGAGTGGGCATTGCAGGGCAAACTCGATTTTTCAAAAATAAGTTACGGCGTATTGCCATTGGTCTTGAATGAATATATCGTGTTGAACAGTGGTGGTGCATTGGGTAAAGGTGTTGGGCCGTTATTAATTACGAAGTACGAAGCTGTAAGTACGAATATCGATGATCAAACAATTGCAATACCCGGAGAAAACACAACAGCGCATTTATTATTTTCATTGGCTTATCCGGCTGCAAAAAATAAAATTTTTAAAATATTCAACGAAATTGAAGATGCGGTTTTAAATGAAGAAGTGCATGCAGGAGTTATTATACATGAAAACAGATTCACGTATCATTTAAAAGGATTGCATAAGATCGTTGATCTCGGAGAATATTGGGAAGAACAATTAAAAGTGCCGGTTCCCTTAGGCGGCATCATTGCAAAAAGAAGTTTAGATAAAAAATTAATTCAGCAGGTTGATGGATTAATTCGAAAAAGTGTGGAGTATGCATTTGAGCATCATCACAAAGAATTAGCTGAATATGTAAAACAACATGCACAGGAAATGAGTGAAGATGTCATGCGCCAACATATTAATCTGTATGTAAATAACTTTTCGATTGCTTTAGAAGAAGATGGCAAAAAAGCAGTGTTGAAATTAATCGAAGTCTATCAACAACAACATCCTAAAATAAAATTATCGGCTAATAATATTTTTATTGATTGATCTTCTTCAGCACTTTACTATAGGTTTCCAAACAACGTTTTCTGCCTTCCTCATGCGCTACCATTGGTTTTGGATAATCAAAAGAATCCAATTCAGGAATCCATTTTCGAATATATTGTAAATCCTTGTCAAATTTTTCTGTTTGTAATGTTGGATTGAACACACGAAAATATGGTGCGGCATCACAACCGCTTCCTGCAGCCCATTGCCAACCGCCATTATTCGCAGCAAAATCATAATCCAATAATTTTTTGGCAAAATAGTTTTCACCCCATCGCCAATCGATCAATAAATGTTTGGTGAGAAAAGAAGCCGCGATCATTCGCACACGATTGTGCATAAAACCTGTTGCATTCAATTCTCTCATTCCTGCATCAACAATCGGATACCCTGTTTTACCATCGCACCATTGCTGAAATTGTTTTTCATCCTTTCGCCATTCGATCAGGTCATATTCTTTTTTAAAAGCATTACCCATTCTTACTTGCGGAAAATTCCAAAGTATCATGTGATAAAAATCTCTCCATATCAATTCATTCAAAAAAGTTTCATTCAGTTCTTTTGCTTGTCTTGCAACAGCTCTGATACTGATGGTTCCGAAACGCAGGTGTACACCCAGTTTTGATGTTCCGGTGATGGCAGGAAAGTTTCTTTGTTCTGAATATTTTTGAACAAGATTTTCATTCAAAGTCTTGGAAGGAAATTGTTTTTCTGTTTCTATAAATCCTATCGATTGCAGAGATGGGATTTTCTTTGCGGGTTGCTTATAAAAATTAGAAAAATATTTTTCGGTTGGAAAAGCTTTCAAATGAAAATCTGTTAAAGTAGCTTTCCATCTTTTACTGTAAGGTGTGAAAATAGTGTAAGGCAAGCCATCATCTTTTGTAATTTCTTTTTTTTCAAAGATAACCTGATCTTTATAAGAATGAAATATTGCATTATTCTCTTTCAATAATTTTTCAACTGCTGCATCACGTTCAATTGCATATTGTTCATAATCCTCATTGGCAAATACTTTTTCAATTTGATATGTTTCTGATAATTTCCGGAATGATTCGGCAGGTGTAGTATAATAAATTTCTAAGGTGCTGCCTAATTGTACAAGCTGCGACTGCATTTCATTCAAAGCATCATGAATGAACTGAACTCTCCTGTCTGCTTTTTCTTCCAGATCATCCAGGATATTTTTATCAAAAATAAAAACAGGTATTACGGGGTTACTGTCTTTCAAAGCATGATATAAAGCAGCATTATCATTCAACCGAAGGTCCCTTCTAAACCACATAATATTGACCAGAGGCTTCATAATGATTGTTTAAAGACTAAAACAATGAACCGGTGAAAAGGTTTACACTAATAAAGGTGTGATAAACTTTTTGTGAAGTACAGCAGCTAATTGATTTTTATAATTGCTTTTGCCTATTTCTTTTACCCAACGGATACCACGAATGGCGCTTGTTAAAAAAACCTCAGATGCCTGCATCAATTCATCCACAGTAATTGAAGTTTCTTCAACAGGCATTCCTTCTTCTTTCATGCATTTCAATAAATATTTTCTTGTTACACCTCCTACACAGCCCTCTGTCAATGCCGGCGTTTTAATAAGACCGTCTTTTACTATGAATATATTGGCAAGTGTTGTATCCGCAATCTTGTCATAAGGATTTAATAAAACAACATCATTCAGTTTATGTTCTTTAGCCCACAAAGCGCCCATAGCATAACAGAGGCAATTATTGCTTTTGATATGTGAAAAATCATCACAAACTTTTCTTGCATTTGTATAAACATCCATTACCAACCCGTTTTCATTCATCTTATGATTGCTTGCATTCAGATCGAATGTTTGAATAAGATAATTGGGATTATTGTTTTCTGCATCATATAAACCGCCATCGCCTCTTGAGATCGTAACTCTGATCTTTGCTGATTTTTTATGTTTATTTTTTTTCACTAATTCCGTCATCTCCTCCTTGAATGCGTCACTTATAAAATAACTGGATTTATTGAATTGTAAAGTTTGTAACGAAGTAAATAAGCGTTCGAGATGAAAAGCTTCAAGCATAATTTTCCCATTCACCATTTTCATGTTTTCAAAGCAGCCGTCGCCGTATCTGAAAGATCGGTTATCAGGAGAGATCAATAATTTATCCTTCTTAAAAATCTTTCCATTAAAATTTAAAAAGCCGTCGGTATTCATACCTTAAAAATAGATTGTGTTAAATTAGCAGAAATAACAAGATTTGCAGGTATGAAGGTTGCAGAAATAATTGAAACACTTGAAAAAATTTCACCAACGGTCTATCAGGAAAATTATGATAACTGCGGGCTGATAATCGGTAAAGCCAATTGGGATTGCACAGGTATCCTTTGCACACTGGATGCGACTGAAGAAGTGATCCTTGAAGCGAAAGCAAATGGCTGCAATTTAGTAGTAGCACATCATCCCATCATTTTTGGTGGTTTAAAAAAGATCAATGGAAAAAGTTATGTGGAGAATGCTGTCATCACATCAATAAAAAATGATATCGCTGTTTATGCGATCCATACCAATTTAGATAATGTGATGAACGGAGTGAATGGCAAGATCGCTGATATCCTGGGATTGACGAACAGAAAGATATTATTGCACAAATCAAACCAATTGATGAAGCTTTTTACTTTTGTTCCGTTAGAATTTGGAGAAAAAATAAGATCAGCCATTTTTGAAGCCGGCGGCGGAAATATCGGTAATTATAGTGAATGTAGTTTTAGCGCCGAAGGAACGGGCAGCTATAAAGCAAATAAAGACACAAAGCCCTATGCGGGTGAGATTGGCAAACGGCATCATGAAAAAGAGTTAAAAATTGAAATTATTTTCCCTGCCTATTTGCAAAATAGGATCATTTCTGCCTTGGTTGCAGCGCATCCTTATGAAGAAGTGGCTTATGATATCGTTGCCTTAGAAAATAAGTTCGAAACAGCTGGGAGCGGTTTGATTGCAGAATTACCTGAAGCTTTGACCGAAAAAGTGTTTTTGACTCAAATTAAAGATGCATTTGGATTACGGGCCATAAAACATACTCATTTATTGGGTAAAATGGTTAAAAAAGTAGCTGTTTGCGGTGGTGCCGGAAGCTTTTTGATCAGCCATGCCCTTGCGGCAGGAGCCGATTTTTACATCACATCTGACGTGAAATACCATGAATTCTTCGATGCAGAAGGCAAAATGGTGATTGCCGACATCGGCCATTGGGAAAGCGAGCAGTTTACACCTGATTTATTGGTTGCTGTTTTGAAGGCAAATTTCCCTACCTTTGCCGTCCTCAAAAGTGAGGTAATAACCAATCCTGTTCAGTACTTTTTGTAGCCGAATAAAGAACAAAACGTACAAGTGAGTGACACAACAGTTGCTGCATAATGAACAGAAGCCGGTAGAACAATCAAAATTAGTACATCGTAAATCATAAATATAATTATGGCTACAGTTAATAAAGACTACTCAGTTGAAGAAAAATTAGTTGGCTTGATCAAGCTGCAAAAGATTGACAGCAAGCTGGATGAAATTGAAATCCTGAAAGGCGAATTGCCCATGGAAGTCAGCGATCTGGAAGATGAGATCACCGGTTTAAACAGCCGCCGTACAAGAATTGAAGAAGAGATCAACGGGATGACTGAATTCATTGAAGGAAAGAAAAATGCAATGAAAGAAAGTGAGGCACTGATCAAAAAATATGAAAAGCAAAGTGATAATGTAAAGAACAGCCGTGAGTTTGAAGCGATTTCAAAAGAAATGGAAATGCAACAGCTCGAGATTAAATTGGCTGAAAAACATATCCGCGATGCGAATGAAGAGTTGGGTGAAAAAGTAAAGGCATTAGAAATCGCCAAAAAACAAATTGCGGTGAAAGAAGGTGTGTTGAATCATAAGAAAGGTGAACTGGAAAAGATCATTGTAGATACAGAGAAAGAAGAAAAACATTTCAAAAAGATAAGTGATGCTGCACGTGAAGGCATTGATGAACGTTTGATGTACAGCTATGATCGTATCCGCAAGAGTTATCGCAACGGATTGGCAGTTGTGCCTGTTGAGCGTGATGCCTGCGGCGGTTGTTTTAATTCAATCCCTCCTCAACGTCAGAGTGAGATCCGTTTACACAAAAAAGTGATCGTTTGTGAAAACTGCGGTCGTATTTTAGTGGATGCTGATTTGAATGACAGTGTTGCGGTAAAGTAATACTTAACAATATTTTGTTTCAGAAGGGCTTTCGAATGAAAGCCCTTCTTTATTTTCGGGGTAATGAAGAAAAGAATTATCATTTGTTTGCTCCTGTTTTTTGCATTGACTGAAGTAAATGCAGAAAAAGTATATGAATTCAATTCATTGTGCCAACAGGCTTATAAAGAGATCACACAATTAAAATTGAATAATGGATTAGTATTATTGGAGAAAGCCAAAAAACAAAATCCGGATAATTTAATTCCTCTCGTTTTAGAAAGTTATATTGATTTTTTTATTTTATTTTTTAATGAAGACCCTGCTGAATATAAAATAAGAAAACCCAAAATAGAAGAGCGGATCAGTCTATTGAAAGAAGGACCCGAATCATCACCCTTTTATCATTTCAGTTTGAGTGTTGTGTATATGCACAAAGCACTTATTGCCATTAAGTTTAGCGAATTGTGGTCATCGGCATGGGATGTAAAAAAAGCATATCAGCACATAAAAGACAATAAAAAAGCATTCCCCACATTTGCACCGAATGATCTGCTATATGGAGGCCTTGAAGCTGCTATTGGTACTATTCCAAAAGGATACAGATGGTTTACAAATATTTTAGGAATGAAAGGTTCGGTAACTGAAGGAATAAAACTTGTAAAAAATTTTCAAAGCAGTAATGATCCTTGGGCAAGGCTGATGAACAATGAAAGTATGTTCATGTATTGCTATTTGATGTTCTATTTAGAAAATAAAAAAGATGAAGCATTACAATTTCTTCGGGATAAAAAACCTGATCTCGTTAATAATCATCTATTGGCTTATGCAGCTGCCAATCTGAATAAGAATAATAAACAGACGGAAGAAGCAAAAAACATTGTTCTCAACAGAAACAAATCTCCCGAATATTTGGTTACTGGTATCTGGGACTATGAAATGGGTTATGCGAAATTGCATCATCTGGAAACGCAGGAATCCATTCAATACTTAGAAAAATTTATTGCCAATTTTAAAGGCAAATTTTATTTGAAAGATGTATATCAAAAATTAAGCTGGGCTTACTATTTACAGGGTAATACTACTGCTGCACAAACTGCAAGGAATGCAGTATTGAAAAAAGGTTCATTGGATTCTGATGCCGATAAATTAGCATGGAAGGAAGCCAAAAGCGGTGTCTGGCCAAATATTCTTCTATTGAAAGCAAGACTGTTGAATGACGGCGGTTACAATAAAGAAGCATTACAATTATTAAGTAGTAAACAGATGGATGGTTTTTCAAAAGAAGAAGATAAATTAGAATTTGCCTATCGGTTGGGAAGAGTGTATGACGATCTGCAACAAAATCAAGAAGCCATTAAACATTATCTCACGGCCGTACAATTAGGTGAAAAAAGTACTGAATATTATGCAGCCAGAGCTGCATTGCAGATCGGTAATATTTATGAACATCAAGGCAACAAAACATTGGCCATCACTTATTATAAAAAGTGCATGGAAATGGATGACCATGACTATAAGAATTCTTTAGATCAAAAAGCCAAGAGTGGTATTGCGAGATGCAAGGGAGAATAACTTAATTTGCAGACAGGAATCATTTATGCTTAAGAAATTAAACATACAGAACTATGCCATTATTGATGAGATTGAAATAAATTTTTCTTCTCAACTCAATATCATAACAGGAGAAACCGGTGCAGGTAAGAGTATTTTGATGGGTGCTTTGAGTTTAATCCTGGGTGAAAGAGCCGATACTTCCATCTTATTGAGATCAGATAAAAAATGTTTTATTGAAGGCGTTTTCACTATTGATTCAAAAAAAGAAGTGAAAAAATTTTTGGAAGAAAATGAATTGGATGCAGATGACGAACTGGTTTTAAGAAGAGAAATTGCAGCCAATGGTAAATCAAGGGCATTCATCAATGATACACCCGCAACTTTACAGCAATTGAAACAATTAGCTTCATTGTTGGTTGACCTGCATCAGCAATTTGACAGTTTGGAATTAGGTGACAGTGATTTTCAACGTGAAGTTTTGGATGCATTAGCCAATAATCAGGATAATCTTCAATCCTACCAAACCCTTTACAGAAAATACTTACAGAGCAAGAAAGAATTAGTTTTTTTACAGGAAAAGAAAGCCTCTTTCAATAAAGAATTGGACTACCGTCAGTTTTTATTTGATGAATTCAATGAAGTGAATTTGCAGGAAGATGAACTGGAACATTTAGACAATGAATTAAAATTGCTCAGCAATTCTGAAGGAATTAAAACTACGCTGGCAAAAGTTTATTTCGATTTGAATGAAAGCGAAAGACCTGTCGTACAATTATTGAAACAACTGATCAATCAATTGCATGCTTATGCTTCATTTCATCCCGATCTGCAAAAAACGATTGACAGATTGCAATCTTCACAAATTGAATTGCAGGATATTGCTGATGAAATAGATCATATCAACAATTCAGTACATTTTGATGAGAAACGAATTGAATTTATTAATGAGCGAATGTCTGCAGGTTATAAATTATTGAAGAAACACGGGGTAAAAACAACAGCAGAATTATTACATATACAAAATGATCTGGAACAAAAGCTGCAAGCTGTTCTGCATATTGATGATGCAATCAGCTCGAAAGAAAAAGAAGTAACCGAGTTTTTGCAGCAATCAGAAAAGATCGCAGAAAAAATATCTGCTGCAAGAAATAAACAGGCAAAACCATTAGACCAAAAAGTAAATGAATTGCTGATACAGGTTGGAATGCCGAATGCAAAGATTAAAACAGAAATTAAATCAGTTGCTTTACATGAATTTGGTAAAGATGCCATTGAATTTTTATTCGATGCCAACAAAAGCAACCGTTTTGAACCGATCAGAAAAGTAGCAAGTGGCGGAGAATTAAGCCGTTTGATGTTATGCATCAAATCATTAGTTGCGCAATCGATCGATCTGCCGACAATGATATTTGATGAGATCGATACAGGTATCAGCGGCGAAGCAGCCAAACAAGTTGGTATCATTATGAAAAACCTTTCTTCCAACAGACAGATCATTTGTATCACACATCAACCGCAAATCGCGGGAAAAGCCAATGCTCATTTCTTTGTGTACAAAGAAATTAAAAACGATGCGGTAAAAACGAATATCCGTTTATTGGATCAGGATGAAAGGATAACTGCCATCGCAAAAATGTTAAGTGGCGAAAAGCCTACTGCTGCTGCATTGGAGAACGCAAAAGAAATAATAATGAATTAATATCTGTTCAATAAAATTACCGAACGTAAAAGTGTGCGACGCAACAGAAGATGAATATAGTTTTGTTGCTTGTAAAAAAAAATTAAACAATCCTGTTCTTAATAGCTTTGGTAACTGCTTCGGTGCTGCTGTTAACGTGCAGTTTTTTGTAGATATTTTTGATATGCGTTTTTACTGTTTCCAAAGTGATCATCATGGCATCAGCGATCATCTTATAGCTTTTTCCATCCACCAGATGTTGCAATAATTCCTTTTCTTTTGGTGTGAGATGAAAATCTTCTTCTTCAACAACAGGCATCGTTGTTTGAAAAAAATGCACCATTCGTTTTGCAACAGATGGCGACAAAGGCGAGCCACCTTTATACACATCCATCAATGCCTGCAATATTTGTGTGGAAGAAGAATTTTTTAATAAATAACCTGAGCCACCTGAACACAATGATTGAAATATTTTTTCGCTGTCTTCAAAAACAGTGAAGATCATAATAGGTATTTCAGGAAACTCCGTTTTTACTAATTTGGTTGATTGAATGCCGTTCATTCCGGGCATTTCAATGTCCATGACGATAACATCAGTTGGAATATCTCTTAACCGCTGAATGATATTTTTTGTATCAGGATAAGCAGCAACACAAGTAAATTCTTCGGATGAACTTAATAAAAAATACAATGAATCACGCAAATGATTATTGTCTTCAAAAATGGTGACTCTTATTTTTTCTTTCACAGACGAGCTCATAATTCAAACAAATTTCATTCAAAAGAATTAATTATATATACCGAGAACGGGGGATTGGCATCTCTACTTTAACAGTGGTGCCCATTTCTGGTGTTGATTCAATGAAACATTTGCCGCCATTGAATTTTGCACGATTAGCCATCGTCCTTAATCCATTTCCACTATTATTATTGTTTACATCAAAACCAATCCCATCATCTTTTATCTCTAAAGAAATAGTTTTATCTTTTATGAACAAGGATACTTTCAGATTACTCGCTTTGGCATATTTAAGTGAATTATTGATGGCTTCTTTGCAGATGAGGAATATGTTCTTGCGAATGTCCATCGGCCATTTTATCTCTCCTATTTCATCACTGATATCCGTAACAGCATTTATTTCAGCCAATTGTTTTACCTGCAAAACATAATTTTCAATACGCTCTTTCAGGTTATCACCTTCATCATTGATCGGGTTCATGGTCCAAACAATATCACTCATCCTTTCGATCACTTCCTTTGCATTGCTGCTGATCTTATTCAAGATACTTATATGCAGTGCCTCATCTTTATTTTTTGATGCAATATCACTCAGCAATAAAATACTGCTTAACGTACTCCCCACATCATCATGAAGGTCGCTTGCCAACTGATTGCGCATTTCCACTTCTTTCAATTGTTGTTTTAAGATTTTTCTGTTCCAAAGTGTCATCGCCAACAATCCGATCAGAATGATAATACCGAGCGAAAAGAATTCAATTGCAATGGTTCTTGACAGTTCTTCTTTATCTATTTTTTTTTGCGCTTCGATCAACCGATTTGTCTTATCTGTTTTTTCGCTTTCGTATTGAGCCAGCATTTTCGCAATAAGGTCTGCACGGTTTCTATTATTGATCGAATCTTTATAGACAGCAGATCTATCCAAATACAAATAAGCATTTTTATAGTCGCCTTTTTCTTTATATACCAATCCTAATTCTTCACAAGTCTCATTCGCATTGACATACAATCTTGCAGAATCGAAATAATGCAAAGAGCCCAATAAATATTTTGCAGCTTTATCATTTTCTTTTAAAAACCGAAGCACCCTTCCTATTTTGAATTCCTCATATCGCACATCCTGCTGATCGTCCAATGCGGTAAATATTTCTCTTGCATTATTATAATAGAAATAAGCCGAATCAATAAACGGATGCAAATGGTCTAATTGGCTTTTCTCAATAAATGCATCGCCGATATTTTCTGAAGCAAATGCAATATTACTTCTGTTATGTGTTTGCTTATTGATGTTACTAGACTGACGATAATAATATAAAGCCGAATCAAAATTCTTTTCTTCCCAATAAACAGACCCGAGGCTTGAATAGGCATCACCTTTATATTGTATATTATTAAGTTTCTCAAAAGTTTGAATAGCTTCAAATAAATATTGTTTTGCTTTTTTATACTCACCCTGATGCCGGAAAGTGCCTGCAATAATTTTATCGGTATATGCAATCGTTAATTGGTCCTTTTCATTATCAAATAATTTTCTTGCATCCATTAAATAGGTCAGTGCTTTTTCATCCTTGGATTCTAAATTAAAAATACTCGCCAGATTCACCATCACACGCCCCTGTCTGCTGAAATTTTTTTCTTCCTGAAAAAATTGTTTTGCCTTTTCGAGATAAAAAACTGCCGAATCATTCTTTCCCGCTTTAAAATAGCCCCAACCCATCGAAGCATAACATTCGGCCAATGAGCCTTTGTTCCTGATCTCATAGGCAATCTTTTCGCCCTGTTTTGCCAATAATATTGCAGAATCCGGTTTTGAAGAAGTTAATGCAAAGGACAATTCCGCCAGCAAAGTAACCTTGGCATAAGGCGTTTTGGCAAAGGACAGTTCTTTACGTAAAGAATCTGTTGATTGCCCAAAACTGCAGACATAACAGACCATGGCAGTTATGGTAAGCAGGTTTTGTAAACAATATCTACATATTAGGTTCATGGTATCTTTTCTGCCAAAACAGCTATCAATCAACTAAAATATTACTTTTTACAACAATTTTTTGCTGAATTAAATTAAGCAACGCAGAGTTTTAACAAATAAGCTATTTTTACGCCGCAAAATCATCACTTAAACAAACGACTCATGTCATTTAATTTACTGAAAGGAAAGAAAGGTATCATCTTCGGCGCTTTAAATAATCAATCCATTGCTTGGAAAATTGCAGAGAAATGTTTTGAAGAAGGCGCTCAGATCGTATTGACAAATGCGCCTGTTGCTTTGCGGTTTGGTGAAATCAATGAATTGGCCGAAAAGATCAATGCACCTATTATTCCGGCTGATGTTACAAGTATGACAGACCTTTCTAATTTATTTACCAAATCACTGGAACATTTTGGCGGACCAATAGACTTTGTTTTGCATAGTGTGGGGATGAGCATGAATGTTCGTAAAGGCAATCATTACACCAATCTCGACCACGAGTTAGAACATAAGACATTGGATATTTCTGCCATGAGCCTGCATCGTGTTTGTCAAACGGCTTACCAATTAGATGCTATGGCCGAATGGGGAAGTATTGTTAGCCTTTCTTACATTGCAGCACAACGTGTGTTTCCTGATTATAATGAAATGGCTGATACAAAAGCTTTATTAGAAAGTATTGCCCGCAGTTTCGGTTACCATTACGGATTAAAAAAGAAAGTAAGAATCAATACCGTTTCTCAATCTCCTACACGTACCACTGCAGGAAGCGGTGTTAAAGGATTTGAAGGATTTATCAGTTATGCAGAAAAAATGAGTCCGTTGGGAAATGCCAATGCAGAAGATTGTGCTAATTATTGTGTGACGCTCTTCAGTGATCTAACAAGATATGTAACCATGCAGAATTTATTCCATGATGGTGGTTTCAGTTTTACCGGACTTTCACACGCAGTGATAGACCAGATGGAAAAATAATTTTACCAATTCAGAAATATAACAAAAGCATCAAAGAACAGAATTGTATTTGATGCTTTTTTATTGCACCTTTATTTTTTTAAACAATTAAATTTTATAAAATGTCGTGGATTGATATGGTTGGTTATCTCGGATCCTTTTTAAGTGCCATTACCTTTTTTCCGCAGGTGTATAAATCATGGAAAGCAAAAAGTGTGGGTGATTTAAGTATCTGGATGATATTAATTGTTATTACCAGTACCATCATCTGGTTGGTGTATGGATTTGCAAAAAATAGTGGGCCGGTAATTGCAGCAAATATTGTTGTGCTAACATTAGCGCTGGTATTGTTTTATTTTAAGTTGACGTTTCCGAAGAAATGAGTCGATTGATTTGCTGCTGTTGAAGTGTGCGACGCAACAGGCGATGCCATGAAAAACAAAAGTTCGTCAAATAAAAAAGTCCCGAATAAAATAATTTATTCGGGACTCTATTTTTCAATGCGGTTGATTAATACTCGTCTTCATTAAACATAAAATCTTCCTGACTTGGGTAATCAGGCCAGATGTCTTCGATACTTTCGTACACTTCACCTTCGTCGTCTAATTCCTGTAAATTTTCCACCACTTCAAGGGGTGCGCCGCTGCGGATAGAATAATCTATCAACTCGTCTTTGGTAGCCGGCCAAGGCGCTTCTTCTAAGTAGCTTGCTAACTCTAATGTCCAGAACATACCTTTAAATTTTTTGCAAATGTAACCGTATAAACGAAATAACCAAATCTGCTTTTTCACGCAGGCTGTAAATAAATCTTTAAAAATGCAAACCTGTTGTAAGTTTACAGCATAGATATAAAACAAAGTGTATGCTTCGGGCAGAGAATATTCATAAAAAATACGGACAATTACAGGTTCTGAAAGGCGTTGATATTACGATTGAAAAGAAGGAAATTGTGTCTATTGTCGGCTCTTCCGGTGCCGGAAAGAGCACTTTGCTGCATATTCTGGGCACTTTGGATAAACCCGATGAAGGGAAAATATTTTTGAACGATGAAGCTTTGCACCTGCTGAAAGGAAAGAAACTCGCAAATTTCAGAAATAAGCATATCGGCTTTGTTTTTCAATTCCATCATTTATTGCCCGAATTTACTGCCGTAGAAAATGTTTCCATTCCGGGATGGATCGCCGGCAGAAAGAAGAAAGAGGTGAACACTGAAGCCACAAGATTATTAGAATTATTAGGATTGAAAGAAAAAATAAATAATAAACCGCAGGAATTAAGTGGCGGAGAACAGCAACGCGTGGCAGTTGCAAGGGCTTTAATTAATCAGCCATCGATCGTTTTTGCAGATGAGCCCACCGGAAATTTAGATAGTCAAAATGCTAAAGAACTGCATGAATTATTTGTGCGATTGAGAAATGAATTCGATCAAACATTTTTAATTGTTACGCACAACGAAGAATTGGCTGCAATGAGCGACAGAACTTTGCACATGAAAGACGGATTGATTATTTGATGTGCAGATTTATCCATCTGCACATTACACCCTCGCTTTCCAAGGCGTTTCTTCAACATTTAATAAGTGCGCAATATACCTTGCCAACACAAATAAATAATCGCTCAATCGATTGAGATATTTAATGACAAGCATTTCTACAAACATTTCATTCTCGATCATATTCACACAAATCCTTTCTGATCGTCTGCAAACACATCGCGCCACATGCGTAGTAGAGACAGCAATATGTCCGCCGGGTAAAATAAAATTTTTCATGGGTGGCAATAATTCATTCATTTGATCGATTTCTCTTTCCAATAAATTAATATCGCTTTCTTTCAGGTCAGGGATTCTCATCAATGGCTCTTTTTCAGGATCACATGCCAATGATGAACCGATGGTAAATAATCTGTCCTGAATTTCTTTTAATATTATTTTGGTGTGATGGTCTAAAATTTGATCACTCACCAATCCGATAAAAGAATTCAATTCATCCACGGTACCGTAACTTTCAATACGGATATGGCTTTTGGGGACTTTGGTTCCGCCAATTAAAGATGTTTTGCCGAGATCTCCTGTTTTAGTATAAATTTTGGATGACATGTGCTCTTATATTGGTATTGTTCAACAAAAATAGAAAAGGAAGGTTCAGAAATAAAAATGGAGAGCTGTACACTCTCCACAATTTCTCTACCAATTAATTGAAACAAATCAATGCTCCAGCTTATGATCTTTATAATGTGTATGTGCTTCCTCTCCCGTTCTGTCACTTTCCACCAATCCATCTCTTAAACGCACAACACGTTTGGCATAACGCGCAATATCTTCCTCGTGTGTAACCAATACAACTGTATTTCCTGCTTCCTGAATCTTTCCGAAAATTTCCATTACTTCAACAGATGTTTTAGAATCGAGGTTTCCGGTAGGTTCATCCGCCAATAACAAAGATGGATTATTTACCAATGCTCGGGCAATGGCAACGCGCTGTATTTGTCCGCCGCTTAATTCATTTGATTTATGATGGCTTCTGTCTTCTAAACCCACTTTCTTCAATGCTTCCATTGCTCTTTCCATTCTTTCTTTTTTGGGAACACCTGCATAAATCAATGGTAAGGCAACATTTTCCGCTGCGCTTAATCTCGGTAATAAATTAAATTGTTGAAATACAAAACCGATCTCAGTATTTCTTACTTCTGCTAAATCATCATCAAGCATTTTACTTACATCTTTTCCGTTTAAGGTATATTTTCCACCTGTTGGTGAATCAAGACAACCAAGAATATTCATCAGCGTACTTTTTCCGCTACCTGACGGACCCATCAATGCTACATATTCATTCTTGAAAATATCAAGCGTTATGCCTTTTAATACAGGAATAGCCTGATTGCCCATGAAATAACTTTTTTGCAGGTCTTCTAATTTTATGATCGCATCCATATAGTAACTGAATTTGTTCTTGAATTAAATGATGAATTTATTTTTTGATCACAGTAGGTACTTTAAAAAATTCCTCATCCTTTAATGGTGCATTGCGTAATGCTTCTGCACGACTAACACTACCTTTCACAACATCATCACGTAATACATTTACGGTATCGCTCATATGCAATAAAGGTTCAACACCTGTTGTGTCAATCTCATTGAGCTGTTCTACAAAGGCAATCATGTTCTGAAGGTCTTTCTTTACTGATTCTTTCTCCTTTTCATCAAAACGCAATCTTGCCAAATGAGCCAGATTCTCTATTGTTGCATCTGTTACCTGCATAATGACAAATGTAGCCGAAATAGATGCAATTTTTCCAATGTTTTTGATGGATGAGTGTGATTAAGGGAAATATTTTATCTTGCCATTATTACTTTTCAGAAAGACCCTTACTTATGAGTGATTCCCCGGCATACCGTTTTCCATTTTCAATTAAAGTATTGGTTGCAGAAGACAATGAGATGAGTAAGCTGCTTGTAACAAGCGTTTTAAGCAATTGGGGGCTTGAATACAGTGTTGCTTCCAACGGAAATGAAGCTGTTGATCTGATGCAGCAATATGATTTTGACCTGATATTAATGGATATACAAATGCCCGAAAAAGACGGCATCGAAGCCACCATCGATATCCGCAATTTTTGGGATGAGCGGAAAAAGAAAATTCCCATCATTGCCTTAACAGCCAATACTGCGGCACAAGAACAGCAGAAATGTATTGATGCAGGAATGAACGGGTTTCTTAACAAACCTTTCAAGGAAAAAGATTTGTTTGAGCTGATTGAAAACACCATTCATCAGCATCAGAAAAAGAACAATTCAACGCATCAAAGCAATGTGAAAGAATATAACCTTTCTCTGATTGAAGAACTGATGGGTGGTGACAGAGAATCTGTGAAAAAGATCGTTCAAAGTTTTATTCAATCCATTCCTCCATCTGTTGCAGCCATGCAGGAGGCCTGCGATGCAAAAGACTGGTTAAGCACTTCAAAATGCGCACATAACTTAAAAGCGAATATTGATACACTGCAGATGAATATCATTCATGAAGATGTAAAGAACATTGAAATAAACGGGAAGCAGGGAATCGATCTTGAGTTAATCCCATCAATGGTGAGCAAAGTAAAAAAAGTGATTGAAGAAACAATTGATCAGTTAAAAGAAGAGTTCGACTTAAGATAATCCTTATTTTTTTTCTCTTACAGATTTATAAATTTTGATGGCACTCATCAAAACAATGATAAAAAGAAACAAACCCACTAACCCCCAAACAAAACTGATACTTTGTTTTACAGTAACAAGCATCACTGTTGCAACTAAAATAATAGTGGCTACTTCATTCCATATTCTCAATTGCTGCGAGCTGTATTTATAAATTCCTTTTACTTGTTGCTGATAAATGATCTGAAGAGTCCAGTGATAAATGTAAAGCAGCAAAACAAAAATAAGTTTGATGAGCAGCCATCTGCCTTCGGCCATAAATATCAAATGATACCATCCACCGTGAAATAAGACAGTCACACCAAAAAATAAAGTTAATATGGCAGAAGGCCATGTAATACCGTACCACAAGCGTTTGGTCATGATGAGCAATTGTTCTCTTACAGCATTTTTTTCTGCTTCTTTTTTTTCACCTGCTTCAGTGAGATAAATAAATAAACGCGGAATATAAAATAATCCTGCAAACCAGGTTATCACAAAAATAATGTGCAATGCTTTAAAGTAGAGATACATGTTATCGGATAAATTTTTTATGAAAAAATCATTTCTGAATTTCCGGCTTCATATTCTTTGATCCATTTTGAAATTGCTTCCACCCAAAGCGGATGTGTATTTAAACAAGGGATCATTGTAAAAGATTCTCCGCCGGCATGTAAAAAAGTTTCTTTACCACGCTCTGCTATTTCTTCCAATGTTTCTAAACAATCACTTACAAATGCCGGGCACAAGATCAATATTTTTTTGATCCCTTCTTTGGGTAATTCTTCCAAACGTATGTCAGTAAATGGTTGCAACCATCCTTTACCTAAACGAGACTGAAAAGAAAGGCTGTATTTATTTTGAGGAATGTTTAATTTCTGTGTAACCAGTTTAGTTGTTGTAAATACCTGATGACGGTAACAGGTTGCATGTGCCGGTGAATCAACATTGCAGCAATCATTCACTTGCAGGCAATGTGTTTTTGTTGTATCGCTTTTACGGATATGCCTTTCCGGTATTCCGTGATAACTGAAAACGATCTGATCATATTCCTGATCCAGATAAGGTTGAATGGATGCGGCTAATGCATCAATATAATTTGCGTCGTTATAAAATGGTTTGATGGTCGTTAACTTAAATCCATGTTTATTTTTTTTATGGATCTCATATGCATATTCAACCGCTGTTTCATAACTGCTCATGGCATAATGCGGATACAACGGAAATAAAATAACTTCTTCCAGATCAGGAACAGCTTTCAATAATTTTTCAAATCCTTCTGCAGGATCGGGATTGCCGTAACGCATGATCATTTCAACGGGCTCATCAAACTTTTCCTGAACAACTTTTTGTAATTCTTTCGTTAATACAATTAATGGTGAGCCGTCTTTTGTCCATATCGTTTTATATGCTTCGGCAGATTTCGGCGCACGGAAAGGGACAATGATTCCTCTTACCAATAATGCTCTTGCAATAAAAGGGATATCGATCACCTTTGCATCCATTAAAAATTCATTCAAATAACTTCTTACATCTTTAACAGATGTTGAATCAGGTGAACCCAGATTCATTAATAATATCCCCCGCTTGATTTTCTGCATAAAGATTAAATGTTTACAAATGTAATTAACAAGAGTAGCTAAAGAATGTTCATTGTCATAAAACTGTTTAAAAAAATGAGAATTATCATCTTTACCGATTGAATAATGAATAAAAAATTATACTATGTTATTAAAGATGACAGACAAATGACACACGAATGACGGATATCATCTTTTCGAGGAATCTTCTGAAGATACATTTGCGTACGTAATTGAAAAGCGGAAGACAATGCACCTGAATCAATTTTTTGTGATTGGAATTAACTACAAAAAAACGGATGTTTCCATCAGGGGACAGTTTGCGATTAATGCCGATCAATACAACGCATTGCTTCAGAAAGCTAACAAGCAAGAGATCAGAGAAATATTTGTTTTAAGCACTTGCAACCGTACCGAAGTATATGCATTGGCACCCAGTGCTGCTGTTCTGATCCAACTACTTTGCAGCGAAACAGAAGGTTCAGCCAATACATTTAAAGAATTGTGCTATATCAAACAGGGTCAGGAAGCAGTTGAACATATGTTTTCTGTCGGCGCCGGATTGGATTCACAGATATTAGGCGATTATGAAATTGTGGGCCAGATGAAACTTGCCGTAAAATTTTCCAGAGAAAAAGGTTTTATTGGTTCTTTCATGGAGAGATTGTTCAATACCGTTTTACAGGCTTCTAAAGAAATTAAAAATCAAACTGCATTAAGCGGCGGAACAGTTTCAGTTTCTTTTGCTGCCATTCAATTCCTGAGAGAAAATGTGAATAATGTTGCCGGTAAAAAAATCGTGTTATTAGGAACAGGCAAAATTGGAAAGAATACCTGCAAGAATTTAGTTGATTATTTGCATACGCATAACATCACCTTGATCAATCGTACTGAGGAAAAAGCGTTGGAATTAGCTGCAGAATTAAAATTGCTGACAGCTACGATGGATGATTTAGACCAACAGGTATCAGATGCAGATATTATTATTGTTGCAACAAATGCTGAAGTTCCGGTTATTACAAAAGCTTCGCTCATCAACAGAAACAAAAAAGTTTTAATCGATCTTTCGATTCCTAATAATATTGAAGCAAGTGCAAAAGAATTAGAGCATATCACTCTGGTAAATGTGGATGATCTTGCCAAGATCAACGATGCTACTTTACAAAAAAGGATCGATGAAGTGCCGAAAGCAAAAGCGATCATCCGGAAGTTCATGAATGAATTTTACGAATGGAATTGCATGCGCAAATATGCTCCGGTATTAAGGGCTTTGAAAGAAAAACTTCATGACCTGCATAACTGCAATCTCTTTTTATCATCTTTTGAATACGAAGAAATGGCCGAACCAAATTCAGAGTATATTCAAAAAGTGGTGAACAATATGGCCATTAAAATGCGCCGTCAGCATACTCCGGGCTGTAATTATATTCAGGCCATAAATGATTACATTGCACAACCTGTGTTAGCATAATCAACATTTCATGAAAAAAATTTTACGCATTGGCACACGCGATAGTCAATTGGCTGTCTGGCAAGCAACATTTGTAAAAAATGAATTGGCCAAACATGGCATTGCATCTGAATTGGTATTAATTAAAAGTGACGGCGATATTGATTTGGTTACACCATTGTACGAGATCGGTGTGCAGGGTGTATTCACCAAAACTTTAGATGCAGCATTATTAAGTGATAAGATTGATATAGCGGTTCATTAGATGAAAGATGTACCAACGCAATTAGCAAAAGGCATTCAGCAAGCTGCTGTTTTAAAAAGAGCGAATTATACAGATATTTTAGTGTTACATCCTGATATTGATAAAAGAAATAATCGTTTTTCCATTGATAGTATAACAATAACTAAAACAGGGAGAGGAAAAGAAAAAAGAAGTAGTTGGACCATTCCGCTTCGGGAAGATCCTTCAAATCCGGGTAAGTCAGAAAAGATATGGATTGCTACAAGTTCAGTACGCAGAATTGCACAATGGAAAAATCGTTTCCCAAATAGTATAATAGAAAATTTACGCGGCAATGTAAATACACGGTTAAAAAAATTAAAAGAAAGCGAATGGCACGGAGCCATCTTTGCTGCTGCCGGTTTAGAGAGAATAAATCTTCGCCCAGAAAATTCTATTGAATTAGACTGGATGATACCCGCTCCTGCACAAGGTGCTATCATGATTGTTTGTAGAGAAAATGATACTAAGTCAAAAAACAATAGTGCTTTATTGAATGATGAAACTACAGCCATTTGTACAAAGATCGAAAGAGATTTTTTAAGAACATTAATGGGCGGATGCTCCACCCCCATCAGCGCTTTGGCTGAAATAAAAAAAGAGAAAATATATTTTAAGTGTAGCATTCTTTCGTTGGATGGAAATGAAAAAGCTGAGACTGCCTACAGTGGTTTTCTGTTAAAAGACTCTTTTGATTTAGGTATAACTGCTGCAAATTATATTTTGGAAAACGGTGGCAGACAAATTGTCGAAAATATCCGCAATGCCGGCATATAAGTTTCACATATTATGTACCCGGCCACTGGATGAATCCATCATTCATAAAGCTGTACTGAAGTCTGTGAAGATTGATGTGGACTCATTTATAAAAACAGAAAGTATTCATTCAACTGATATCATTCATCAGATTCGATCATTCCAAACAAAAACATTAACCGCAGTTTTCACGAGCATGAATGCTGTGGAATCTGTCATCAAACATCTTACGCAAAAACCTGACTGGCAAATATTTTCGATGGGCGGCATTACGAAAGAAAAAGTATATGCTTTTTTCGGAGAAGGCTCTGTAGCAGCTACTGCAAAGAATGCTACCGCACTGACAGAAAAGATCATTGCAAAACGGTCGATCAAAGAACTTGTTTTCTTTTGCGGAGATCAACGAATGAATGAATTACCTGAGACATTGTCTCAGCATGGAATTAAAGTGATTGAATTGGTGGTTTATAAAACTATTCAAACACCTAAAACAATAAAAAGAAATTATGATGCGGTTGTTTTTTTTAGCCCGAGTGCCGTACATAGTTTCTTTTCTGTGAACACTTTACCTACGAATACTGTTATCTTTTCAATCGGCAAAACAACAACTGCAACTATTCAATCTTATTGCAGTAATATGATCATCACAAGTGAATGGCCGGGAAAAGAACAGATGATCGACAGAGTATTGGATTATTTTGATTCAAATAAAAAATAAGCATGAATATTTTAAAAAATGATTTGTTGCTGAGAACATTGCGTGGCGAAAAAACAGAACGTACGCCTGTGTGGATGATGCGTCAGGCAGGAAGATATTTGCCTGAATATATGGTATTAAGAAAACAATACAGTTTTTTTGAAAGATGTCAAACGCCTGAATTAGCTGCTGCCATTACATTACAGCCCGTTGATATTATTGGCGTGGATGCTGCCATTTTATTTTCTGATATTCTGGTTGTTCCGCAGGCAATGGGATTGGAAGTGCAATTGATCGAGAGCAAAGGACCGATACTTCCCGATCCGATCAAAACAGTAAAAGACTTGATACGCGTTCGTGTTCCGAATGTTGATGAAACATTGGGGTATGTTTTTGATGCTATTAAACTAATCAAACAAGAATTGAATGGTCGTGTTCCTTTAATTGGTTTTGCTGGTGCACCATGGACCATTCTTTGTTATATGGTTCAGGGAAAAGGTTCTAAAACATTTGATGAGGCCAAAGCATTTTGTTACATGCAACCCGAATTAGCGCATCAATTATTGCAAATGATCACCGATACAACCATCGCTTATTTAAAAGGACAAATTGCTGCGGGTGCAGATACCATTCAAATATTTGATAGCTGGGGTGGTTTATTAGGCCCCGATGATTTTGAAAACATTTCATTGAAATATATCAGGCAAATTGTTACCGCATTAAAAGACAAAGCACCAGTAATCATTTTTGCAAAAGGCGCATGGCATAGTTTAGGATCAATGGCAGCAACAGGTGCAGCAGGTTTAGGAATTGATTGGTGCATCTCACCAAAAATGGCCAGACAATTTGCAGGTAATCATGTAACACTTCAGGGAAACTTTGATCCTGCAAAATTATTGTCGCCTATCCCAGTCATCAAAAAAGAAGTGAAAGCAATGATCAATGCATTTGGCAAAGAAAGATATGTTGCCAATTTAGGTCATGGTATTTTACCGAATGTTCCCGTTGATCATGCAAGGGCATTTGTTGATACCGTGAAGGAAGAAAGCAGTAAATGATGAGTCATGCTTTGAAAGTACAAGTGAGTGACACAACAGAAGATGCCATGAAATACAATAATCGGAAACAAAATAAAAATATTTGTTTAGAAAATGAGCGTAAAAGAACACTGGGTAGATTTTATTCATGAGCTGCAAAACCGCATCTGTTCTGCATTAGAGCAAGTTGATGGTAAAGCGAAATTTGCAGAGGATGAATGGATACGTGAAGAAGGTGGTGGCGGTAAAACACGTGTGATCGCTAATGGCAATGTGTTTGAA